>Ga0255759_10000061_pt1 | contig 96028 bp, 105 predicted proteins | sample 101ome_20_FD_179959 | JGI IMG/M metagenome (GOLD analysis project Ga0255759, IMG submission 179959) | Coastal salt marsh microbial communities from the Groves Creek Marsh, Skidaway Island, Georgia - 101404AT metaG (version 2) | ecosystem: Environmental > Aquatic > Marine > Intertidal zone >... | reverse complement strand
TTGTTGCAGAACGGGATGTAAATATAATATTATGCAACTGCAATTCCTTCCAAATTATTATTTTAGAATCAAACCTATATTTTGGTACTGGAAAAGTCAAAGACGACAAAGATAAAGACAGATGTAATACAGGTGTAATCCACGTTGAAACATAATCTCTGTCAAAAAACATTGTACCATAAATCATCAACCAGTAGATGCGTACAAAATAATGAAAAAGACATAAAAATCCCAGCGATTTGTGTATATTAAATTTATCGTGATATGTAAACAACTGGTTCATAACTGTAATAATATATATTGATTTGTTTTAAATAAAAATCATTAAGACAATTGCAATATTAACAAACGATTTAAAATACCCGTTTAAGATCTATTTCATAATACACAAACTTTTTTACAACATAATAGACCAGATCAGTGTTTTTGAAAGTAGTCCAATATCTTTTTCTTTCCAAAAGTCATCCTCCATAACATGACACTTGTTATCGCTAGTGTATTTAATATTTTTATTTTCAGGAAAGTTCTTATCAAAGTGCTTTTTTCTCAATATATAAAGGAACAGTATTTATTCCACTTTGTAATATCTTTTTAATATCAGAATCTGTAATATGATCTATTCTTTCAGATCCAAGATTATTAACTATTATGTTATTTATTGTATTGTTATTTATGGTCTCTGCATTCTGGATTGTACCATTGTTGGTAATATGTTGAATGTTCGCAGGTCTGGGGCATGAATTATACTCCTTGCTTTGCATTTATTTTCCTTGATATGTCTATTTTTATTATTCCTATGTGTGAAAGAAATCATACACTTTGGACATGTAAGACTATCGACTTTATTACATTTTGACTCATGTGTTTTCAAATGTCGAGCAGTTTTATACATTTTGTTGCATTTTTTACAGTAAAATTCACAAGGGATGTCATTTTGTATTTTTGGGATGTCATTTTGTATTTTTGGGATGTCATTTTGTATTTTTGGGATGTCATTTTGTATTTTTGGGATGTCATTTTGTACATTTTTCACATTGTCGTTTTTTAACAAAACATGTGCATGTTTGTTATTAATATGCTTTTGTAAATTATATTTTCTATCAGAAAAGTAATTACAATGTTTACAAGTAAAAATAGTCATATACTTAATTTTACTAACTTATTATATAATATGATAATAAAAACAAAATCTTATATACTATACATTCGCACTGTTTTTACTATTTTTTACCCCCCTCTCTCCTCTAGTCGCCTCCTAGACTCTTGAGAAAACATCGTTTTTTCTTGATTTCCAATACATATCTTTTTTATTTTGATTTATTAAAAGATGAATAAAGTTTTATTCACAATTGTAATATTTGCATCGAGTTTGTGTATATATTTATATAATACAATTTGTTTGAAACAAAGAATAGAAGAATTCTATATAGAAAATTTTCAAAATGGAGAAGAAACTACATTATCCAAGTTCAAATCAGGATATGATTTCCATAAAGATTCGCAAAGTTATCAAAACTTTACAACTTTAAAAGACGTTAAAAATCAATATCCACTATTAACATACGGTTGTATAAAACATCAACCTGAAGATGAAAACATTTTAAGTTACTTATCAGACAATTTCTTTGTTTCAACAAATGAGTTCTTTTCACTTTCGTTTAATGATATTTCTGAGAATATCTTACAAGATTTAAAAAAAAATAAAATGTATTTTCAACAAAAAACAGAAATAACAACACCTGTTTATGTTTTAATATATCAATCGCCTTATCTTAACGTTCATAATAATCAATATCATATGAGAGAAGATACTCTAATTGATACAGTGAATTCTTTTGAAATGAATACCGACGGTGTTACAATTGGAAAAAAAGAAATATTTACAAAAATGCATATAATATATACAGGATATGTATATTACGAAGATGAGGATAAAATCTTGAAGAAAAAAGATGGTGACAAAATATTCAATGATTTCATGAAAAATAAAATCTCAAGAGACAAATTGTGTTACATCAATTGCAACAATACATCATATTATAATTGTGGTTGTATGAATCAAACTATTACAAATAGAAAAGGTTCAAGTTATGAATCAACATGTGTTAATATGAAAAATGAAAAAAGAAATTATGGTATGATATATATGCTAAATAAATATAATTTACTATTTGAATCATTGCTTGCTTAGTCATCATTTATGAATTCTACTTTTTTTTTAGGTCTGATATCTTCAATAGGCAAGTTTTTACATTGTTCAACATGATTCCAAAAATTTTGAATCTTTTCTGATATATTGACCCATTGATCCTTATCAAAAGAAACCCTTTGAACATTTATTTGTTGCAAAGACCATGGTGTATATTTAAGGAAATTATATTCACTCTGATTTTTTAATACCTGATCTTGGATATTTGCAATAGCGTCAGCTGGTGTTTGATAAGGATCAGAATAAAGGTATATGAATTCGCCATTTTCGACATTCTTATATTCGGCTATGACACCATGATCTACAAGAATATTTTCATTAATATTACTTAAATATTCTTCCAGGTTTTGAAACGTTTTGAAATCGCATTCAATATAATCACAGTCTTCTAAACAACATGTTGCAAGTTGTCCTTGAATTTGCATATAATATTTATTTGGTATACTACCATCTTTTATTTTTCGTGAATATGGACATTTTATTTCTATCATAACACCATGTTCGTTTATTCCATCAGGGGATGCTCCAAAATGATCTTGTTTTTCGTCGATAATTAAACCAAATTCATATATTTCAATATTTTTTCTTTTTTGTGAATAACAACGTGTCGCCATTTCTTCAAACATAGTCCCCCATTTCAATGCGGGAATTGATGAATAATTTATATTATTAATAATAACTCCAGCCTTCTTTTTTGCTAATTTATTGCAACTTTTACCAATTGCTTCTTCCAAATCAGAAGCTGTTAAAATGTTTTTTCGGGCATCAAGCCATTCGATAGTTCTTTGTTTTAATAAAGGTTTTTTTCTAAGAATACCAAGTTGTTTGATATAAAATTTAAGTTTCTCAAATCTCTCATTTACAAAAGACTTCGGAAAAGTTTTAATGATATCGTTTGAAAAGTCTATTTTTTGGTTTATATATTTATATAATTCATCATCCAATTCATTAATTTTTGAAGTTTCTTCACAATTAATTATCTTCATTATGGTATATAAACTTGTATAATTTTTATACCATTTTATTATTTTCGTTTTGCCAAAGTAGCAAGAATTTTATTAGTACTATAGTCTATTTTGTTAACATCTTCGTTCATTTTTTTCTTTATTGATATCTTATTATTGTATATTTCAAGTAATTCTTTCTTCTTTTGAGAAAATAACTCGTCAATAACACTATTCATATTATGAAATATAAAAGATAAAAAACCTCATTTTTTAATTATTCTACTATTGTTTTTACATTAACTTCCATTTTATCAATATCTATGTAATGATATGTATTTCTTCCATATGCACGTGAAATACCAGTGTCTGTGAACCATATACTTTTATTGCAAAGTGAAATTTTATCGACAGTAGTATGTCCTACAAAAATATTGTTACAACCTAATTTATTTAATATATATTGTGTATCTTTTTCATCAGTCAAATTTCGTGTCCAAAGAATTCCATTATCAGAAGTAATTATTTTATCGAATATTTCCTGATCTTCTGGTTTTACAAAATTATTAAGAATATAGTTTTTCCATATAGTATTGAGATAACAGATTGGTTTATTATATTTATCAAGAATATCTAAATGATCTTTGGTAATACCAGCATGACAAAAGAACAATGGTCCAATTTTCAAAACAATATTTCTTGATCCAAGAATAGATGACAGTGATCCTCCTGGCATAAAACAAAAGTTTCTTGTATTGTTTTTACTAGTTTCAGAAACGTATGAAAAATTTCCCATACTATTCATTAATTCGTGATTACCAATAAGTGATATTAATCTACCACCCTTACTTTTTGCGATGTTATCAATACTATTTGATAAATGTAAAACAGATATGTCATCCATGACTTCCCAATTGGAAGCATTATTACGATTTAAACTATCAATTTGATCACCCATCTGTACAACAAAAGTATTAGGTGGTTGTGCGATCCATTCTAAATCGTTATTTATTATATTAGCATCAATCAAGATTTTTTTGAATCTTTTAATATCACCATGTATATCACCTATTATAACAATACGATGTATATTATTAAATTCATATACATTTTCATCACATATCATATTAATATAATTACTTATAATAATTAATTGTTTATATATTATAAGAAGATATCTTTTATGAAAATCAGTAAAAAAAGTGAATGTATCAGAAATGTGTCAAATAATTCACTGAATAAAGATATAGATCGTTTTGATAATAAGAAATTCGATATTCAAAGGTTTATAAATAGAATGGATCAAACATCTCCTAAGATAAAAGAATTGGTAAATACAATAAATATTTTAGATAATTACGATTTACAAAATAATCAAACATTATATAAACATATTATTTATACCGACACTAAAAAAGCAATATCTGGTGTAAAACTAATAGCAACTGGACTTATAACCAATGGTTTCCAAAATGTGTATGATACAAGAATGAAAGTATTTGATAATTTACATGAAAATGAATATAACAATTTTGCATTATTAAGTTCAGGAACAGTATTTAACAAAAAACTTCCAATAACATTGAAAAAAAATATATTAAAGATTTTCAATAATAGAAAAGGGAAAATAGATGACAATAATTTCAAATACAACAATATAAATGGTAAGAACATAAGAATTGTGATTATAGATCAAGGTTATAAAGAGGGTATTGATTTATTTGATGTGAAGTATGTACATATATTAGACCCACTTTTAACAATAGCAGATGAACAACAAGTTGTAGGAAGAGGAACCAGATATTGTGGACAAATGGGTCTTAATTTTGATACAAAAATGGGATGGCCTTTACATGTTTTCAAATATGATGTGTTGTTAAATGAAGATCTTAAAAAAACATACGATGTAAATTCTATAAACGAATTATTTATAACAAAAAGTGGCATTGATATTGAAAAACTTAATTTCAGTAAAGAATTTGAAAAATTAACAACATATGGGGCAATAGATTACGATTTAACCAAAAATATTCATGGAAGAGAAGAAGAAATATCACAACCAATATCAGATGATATTTATTTCAAATATCATAATTATGTAGAAAATAGTTTATCAAGAAAGGTATCTGGTATTTTTGGAGGAAATCCAGGAAGATTCATGAAAATACGACAGTATATCAGAAATAATTTCATAGAATATGAGTGGGATAAAATAGAATTTATAAATAAGTGTAAACTTGAAAAGAAAAAGAGATCAGTCGAGTTAACACCTTCACAAAAATTTGTTACTGAATACTTTAAAAGCGATTCTCCTTTTAAAGGACTATTTTTATGGCATTCAGTTGGTACTGGTAAAACATGTTCGGCTATTTCAATTGCTTCGACTGGGTTTGAGCCCGAAAATTATACAATATTATGGGTAACAAGACATACTTTGAAAGCTGATATATGGAAAAATATGTTCATAGACGTTTGTTCTGCGAATATCAAACAAAAAATAAAGAGGGGTGAGAAAATTCCCAAGGATGCAGTTGAAAATCCTTTTAAATATTTATCAAAAAATTGGGTACAGCCTATAAGTTATAAACAGTTTTCAAATATGTTATCTGACAAAAATGAAATGTCTAAAATGATGAGGAAAAGAAATGGGAGTGACATGCTGAAAAAAACATTAATAATAATTGATGAAGTTCATAAATTGTTTTCCATAGATTTACCAGTTATAGAAAGACCAGATTATAATGTTATAAAAAGAATGATACGAAAATCATATGAAGTTTCTGGTAAGGATAGTGCACGTATTTTATTAATGTCTGCTACACCATATAGCAATAATCCACTTGATTTAGTCAAATTTTTGAATCTTCTACGAGAAGAAGATTTGCCAGATAACTACCAAGATTTCAGTAAAGAATTCTTAAAAGATGGTATATTTACCAAAGAAGGTGCTGTCAAATATTTAGACAATATTTCACCATATATTTCATATTTAAATCGTGAAAAGGATGTTCAACAATTTGCATATCCGATATATTATGATGTCGAAGTTGATATTTCGGTAAAAAAGAAACATTTGCAAAATGAAATGCAAAATTATATACAACAATTGAAATCCAATTTAGATTCAATGAAAAATATAAGTTTAAAAGACAAATCAGATGAAGAAATATTGGAAATTCAGAATAAAATAGAAATTCATCAGAATGCATTAAATGAAGGTAAGAGAAAATTGAAGGATATTAAAAATGGTATAATAGAAGATCAAAGTCAAGAATATGCTTTAGAGAAATGTTTCAATAAATAAATATATTGTATAATCGTAGAACATGAGAGTTTCATCTATGATATGTAGAGAAGAGTTTAGTCACAAATCATCAAATCCAAAAAATTCCCCTGTAAAAAAACCAATCAATATATCAGAGAACTTTAAGTGAATAATTTTATCATATAATCGTAGAACATGACTAATTATTTAGCAAGTGTGGATGTGATGATGGGAAAAGGACTAGTTGGTGGTAAACCGACTGTTACCAAATCTCCTGTTAAAAAAACTGTTAAGGATAAAAATGTTTCTCGTCCCAAAAAAACTTCAAAAAAAACAATTAAATAGTGACAATTATTTACTTTTTAAATATTCATTTAATAATAGATAAATGAATGTCTGACGAACTATCCAAAGATCAAACATGTTTGAATAATAAAGCCGATGTCGATGAAGCATTGAAAACCTATGAGAATATGAATACAGAAAAAAGTACTTTAACAGAGACTATTAGTAAATCCCAAAGTTTAGAAAGTGTGAAGTTTCTATACGAATCTTATTATCTCTATATAGTCTTCTTAATCATATTTTTATATTATATATACTCCAATTTTTCTTCAGTGGTAGAATTTCGATGGTATATAGACCTTTTTAAATTGAATAATTCTATATGTTTGCAAAATTCTGTTTCTGGATTGGAAATAGAGAGTCTTCGTTATAATATACACAACTTTATCAATACAAAATATGAAGATATTAAAACTAAATTTATCAATTCAAAGAAAACCATAGAATTGTTATACATCATTATTTCAGTTATGATGATAATGTTCACCTATGTAAAACCATATGGACTATTATTAACATGTTACATAATTGTTTTCGGTTTCATATATTATATTGTTTCATCATATATTGAAAAGAAGTTTAATGATATAGATATAATTTTACAAGATATAAACAGTGATATAAATATCTATAATGGGACATTTACTATATTGAATTCATTAATAACTTCAAGTGAAATTCAAAATGATATTTTTGAGTTGAATAATAATAAATACAATACGGAAAGTAGGACATTTGATCAAATACTTGAAAATAACATATCATCATATCATAATATATCTGATACTGCTAAAATCAATCAAATAAAACTACAAGCATACAAAGATAATGATTTTTTGAAATATATAGTATTAAATAAAGCATCATTACACTATTTAAGATATTTTGATAATCTTTATTTCAAATTACCAAATGCAGAAGAGCCAGAATATGAATCATTTGATGAAGAAAAGAAATACTATATAGAAGATGTATTGAAAAATATTGTCGATTATGAGATTATAAGAAGCAATTTTAAGAAAATATCACAATATTTGGATGATGGTGGTGTTACACATAACGAATTTATTAAAAATATTAAAGAACATATTGATTATTATTTACCAACAATAGAAGATTCTGATAAACTCGACGATATAAATAAGAAATATGAGGAATTTTATTATAATGACATTTTTTTTGATACAATCACAACAAAAGGAATCAGACCGAGTGATATCAACAAAACAAGTAAATTAAAAAAATACAATTATATGAATTCCATTTATGTTATACAACTGATAAACGAAATTCAACACAATTTGGACAATTACAAGAATACTTTAATATATCGAGAAATAAATAATCAGATACGAAGTTCAATCCATCCTCAAGTGATAGTACCAAATCATGATTATATTCATTATCTAACAACGCATTATGATTTATTAACTAGTGACATAAATAATATTAAAAAAGATGAACAATTAAAAACAACAATAAATGCATTTGATAATGTTGGTAATTCTTTGAATATATATATGATATATATTGTATGTATGATACTGTTTTTACAACATTATGTTTATCAAACCAACTCCTTAACAGAATATATAGTTATTATTGTATCAATAACCTTGGTAATAACAATTATATTGTTATCGAATAAGTATATAAAAAAATAAGTTAATGTGATAACATGAAGTCTGTTCACATTATTTTGGCATGTACAATCGATGGTGGTATAGGTTATAAAAATGGAATACCTTGGAAAATATTCGAAGAAATGCAAAAATTCAAAAATATAACTACCAATATTGCTAATAAGCAAATGACAAATGCTGTAATAATGGGGAAAAATACATGGTTATCTTTACGAAGGAGACCTTTGAAAAATCGTTTAAATATTGTGATAACATCAGATAGAAAATATGATGATGACGAATGTATAACAGTATCGTCATTGGAAGATGGTTTGCAATATTGTGAGAATCAAAAAATTATAGATAAAATATTCATAATAGGAGGTGCTTCGGTTTATGATTTATGTATGCAAATATATGATTTTGATATATATTTAACTGTGTTATACTATGGTGATTATAAAACAGATTCGTATATAAACATTGAAAAAATATGGGATAAATATTATTTAGAAAAAGACGAATCGTATTCTGAACATCATTCGAATAGATTATTTGCATCATATATATGTAAATCTAAAACAAATTACAAAAGAACTTGACAAAGGAAGGTTTCAATATAAATAGGTTCTCTTCCATTGTTGGTGAGACATAAAATGTGATCTATTTGCGAACTGTAATGAAGAATGATAAATTTTTTCTTTGGAATAAGTTTCAAAAGATCTTCAACAATTTGAGATAAATTGATATTATATTGGAAAATATCATAAGATATTTTTCGAATAGCTTCTAAATTATTTTTTTTCAAAGAAAGATTTTTAATAAAATCTTGAAGAGGTGGATAATTCAAGACACAAAAACCCCATGATACAATATCGGAGTTTTTATTTTGTACCTCTGTTAAGAAGATGGATTTAATGATATCTCTTGTTTTAATTTTCAAAAGATGTTCATTGAGTTGTTTCTTGAAATAGGTGTGGAAAATATGAATAATTTCAGAATGTTGTAATAAAGGCATTCTAATTAAAGAGAACCGACTTCTCACAGGAATATCTATTTTATCCAATTTATGAGTAATACATATGAAAGTTGCATTTTTAGAATATTTTTCTAAAATTATACGAAAACAAGCGAAATCGTTTTGAGATAATGAATCGATATGTTTAATAATAATATAATGTTTCTGTTTTACGATATGTTTGTTTGTAGTAACATTTGTTAAGAATTTTGAAATATTGGAGAATTTTTTTGAAAGATCAGGATTATTAAGATCAATTTCCAAAAAATTGTTATTATGTAAATAATGTATATCTTTACCCCATACACAATGTTGTTTGTGAAGATGATCTAAATCAAATTTTCGTTTTAAAAGTTCGTCAATGAAAAGATCAATTGGGAAACCATAATGGCCATATAATAATAAGTTATTATCAGAATTTTGTGTAAAACTGAGAATATGTTTATAATAAGTATTGTTTTCAAGAATAAATTTAAAGTTTTCAATCAGAATACTCCATAAATTTTGAGAATCATTATTTAACATATCATTTCATTTATATAAACATTATCATTTTATATAATTTAAAAGATGAATCCGTATGACACTCTTGGTATTCCAAGAAATTCAGCAAAAGATGTAGTTAAAAAGAAATATCGTGATATAGCTATATCTTGTCATCCTGATAAATTAATAAATATAGAAGATGAAGATGAAAAATCAAAACGGATACATAAATTCAAAGAGGCATCAATAGCATATGATACAATTATAAATGACAAATTTATTTATAATGAGGAGGATACATGTTTTGACGACTGGTATGAAATATGGAATACCTTTTTTGATAAAGAAAACACAACAGATATATTGAAGGATGTATTTTTCGATGTGGCCGATTCATTTATTAATAAAAATATTAAACCTCGATCATATTATAATCCAAGAAATAATAAGAAACATTTGCATGAAATAAATTTAGAAATATCGATGATAGAATTAAAGAATAATGCGAAAAAAAAGTTAAGATTGATATTGGTAGATATAGAAGAACCTATATTTGTAGACGTATATTGTAATTCTTTTCCGAAAGTTGTGAAAGAATATATAAGTGACGATGACATTGAACACGAAATTATAATACATATGACAATCAAAACTGATGCAAATTACGAATATATAATAAATGAAAATAAAACCATAGATCTTATAACATCTGTAAATATAAATTTGCATGAACACCTAATAGGTGTTATGAAGGAGATGATTTATATAGATAATAGTAAAATCCAGGTACAAATAGATAGGTTTACGAATAATTATGTAAAAGTGAATGATCATGGATTGAACGGGGGTTCATTATTTGTGAATGTATTTGTCGATAAAGTAGAAAAAGAGAGTTGGGACATATTAAGTGAAAACGATAAATCAAATATGGTAAGAATTTCTAATTTATTATCAAAAACTATATAAAGATTATGGTTATAGTAACAAACATAAAAAGAAAAGAATAATGCCATCTGCTACTAAAGGTTCAACTGTTGCTAAGACTCCTGCAAAGGAGAAGAAAGTTGTTGTAAAGAAAGAGGCGACTCCTGTCTCAGAACCCGTTGTTGAACCAGTTGTCGTACCTGTTACTGAAGGTAATGTTACAAAAGAAGGTGAATGTGATGATGTTATTGGAAATCTTCTTGAGAAAGTAGTTGCACTATCATCGCATGTAAAGAGTGTTCAATTGTCTCTCAAACTTCTTATTAAAGAATTTGATAAACAAAAAAAGATCATCGATAAGGTACAAAAAAAGAAGGATAAGGCTAAGAAAACTCCTTCCGGTTTTGCCAAACCTTGTAAAATCTCAGATGAACTTTGTTCTTTTATCGGTGTAGATAAGGGAACTGAGATGTCAAGAACTGAAATTACAAGACATATCAATTCTTATGTTAAGCAACATAATCTTAATAATCCCGAAAATCGCAGAGAGTTTTTCCCTGATAAAAAACTTAAGACAATTCTTGCAGTCAAAGAAGGAGAAAAGGTAACATATTTCATTCTTCAAAGATTGATTGCTCATCATTTCCCACCCAGTGCCGCTAAACTTGCTGCTGCGAAAGCTGAAGAAGCAAAAGCAACAGGAAGATGAATTATTAAATAATCGTGTTTTTTTTATTGTTTTGAATATATTATTATATTTTAAATATGGATGAATTCTTCAGTAGTCAAAATTCAATCAAAATATTTGTTGCTTGCAATAGAATGCTGAATGACAAATTCAATGTTTCTTTATCAAAAGAAAAACTTGAAGAGTTAATTAAAAAGGTTTCTCAACATATTTATAAAGAATATCAACATGCTGATAAAAATGTTGGTGAATTGAATACAATAACCTTATCAAAAATTAAAGGTATTTATGAAAAATTTATAGAAAAAGAAAATATAAACAAAGCTATTGAATCAAATGCTCAACCAAAAAGTTCTGACTATTCTTTAGAAAATGAATTTTCAGACGAAACAATGATTAATTTGAAATTAAAAGAATTGGAAAAAAAAAGATCTATTATTCCTGTTTATGAAGAAGCAACTCAATTGGAAACTTTCGAATCTGATATAAATACAAAGCATACACCATCTGTTTCTTTTACATTACAACCAAATATATCACAAAAATCTCTATATAAATCTATGGTGTTCAATTCTGCTACAAGAGATTGGATAAAGTATCCATATATAAATGGTTTCCAAAAGCAAATTGATATCAATACGAAAAACTATTTACTGTTCCCTGGTAATCTTATATTACCTCATTTTATTTCGATGACAACTCCTTTTATCAAACTCAAAATATCTAATGATATGCAGAGTGACATGTATATATTTACGTTATTTCAAGAAAACTCATTATGGGATGTGTGGAAAACATGTGATGATATTGAAAATATTTTACTTGATAGTGGTATTTGGAAATTAACAATATTTGATTTATACGATAATGAGATACAAATCGGTAATGATGCTATAAATATTGATGAGGTTGCAGTTTTATCAAATAATAACTTAAAAATCAAATTGAATACAGAAGATTTACAAAAAGGATCTATATTATGTATTCATCTGAAAAAGGGGAAACAAATTTTTGAAAAAATAATAGAAACTGATAAGAATTCCTTTGAAATCACAAATAGTAATAATATAAAAATAGATGAGTTAATTAGTTCTGTTGTTATGAATACTTGTCAACAGTTCTCATTTATTATTAACTATATTCCAAATGTATAAAAAGTCTTTATTAGAAACTTTTTACTTTTTTTGAGGTAATATCGAATTGTAGATTTTGTTTTAATAATTTTTGTTATAGTTCCAATGCGCATGACATATGAAATCGTCTTTATTAATACAATTCTTAAAGTGTCCTTTGTTATTATATTCTTGTCTCAACTTCATTTTTATTTGTTCGTCATTATAACGATTTTTTCCATTACAGTTTTTATAATGTGACATACGTTTTTTTTCTTTTTCGATATTTTTCATAACATAGTTTTCCTGATGTCTAAATTTTTCAGAAGACATTCCTCCTCCCATAATTGAATTGATATTATATATAATATGATATTCATTTTTTCTTAACAATTGTTTAATTTTCTTAAAATTCCTTAAGTCCCTAAAATGAGTACATTTCACTACATATTTTAAAATTTTATAAACTTATTTTATTTTTTAGAAAAAGTCACTGACATGTACTCAAAATTATAAGATTCCTTAAGCCCCTAAAAAGAGTACATTCCTTCACATATTTCAAAATTTTGTAAACTTATTTTATTTTTTAGAAAAAGTTATGAACATGTACTCAAAATTATAAGATTCCTTAAGCCTATCTTCAAACGATCAGAGTATAGATCTTGGAAGTAGTAGCACAGCACGATATCTCAAATTAATTATTTATTATTTATAGAAAGAAAAACAAATAAAATGGAAATATCAAAGGTAGCATTTATATTATCACCTTTGATTTTAGGGTCTTCATCGTCTTTATTATACAAAGCGGATGGAGAATGGTATAGAAATTTGAAAAAATCAGAACTCACACCACCATCAATAACTTTTTCGATAGTGTGGCCTATTTTATATTTGCTTCTTGGAATATCCCTGTATTTTGGTATATATGATAAATCGTTTTGGTATTGGATCATACCAGTCGTGAATTTAGCTTTCAATTTGACATTTACACCAATTATGTTCGGAGCGAATAATCTATTGTTAGCTTTCGTCATAACAATACTAACACTTATTACATGTATTATGATGATTATGCAATTTTATACAACAAACAACTTCATATCAATATATTTAGTAATTCCATATTTACTATGGCTTATATTTGCATCATACTTAGCATATGATATTTATAGATTAAACGATGCTAAAAATAGATTATAACTCTATAAAACAATTTAGGATTTTACATGAATTCAATAATTGATATTAAACAAAACACTGATATGGTTATTATTTCTAATTTATATATTAAATGCATTTTGTCAAGTTCGCTAAGTTTATTCAGATCTTTGTTCATTGAAGGGTTCATTTTATTTGCAAGTGAATATAACATAATAATCAATGATAATTTGATAACTACATGATATAATATTTTTGATACACCATTATGCATGTTGAAATGATTGAATATTATACGAAACTTATATTCATCTATATTCACTATAAGCAGTGTCAAGAGTATGAGAAAAATATATGTTACACTGTAAACAAATAACGAATTATGAAATGTCGTAATATATCCTGATTCAATAAGTCTTTCTGTTACAGCAAGTGATATTTGTCTAAATATGAAAATTGTTATCACAAACACAACTCTATTATCATTTGTTAAAACAAGAGCATCTGTTGGATCTAAATTATTAGCTTTAAAAGATTTATAAAACATATCTCTTGATTTTTCAATTTGCTTATCTTCATCGTTGATATCTTTGACATACTTTTTCCATAATTCAGAATATTTGCCTTCTGTTTCATCTTCTTTATTACCAAGAGACTTTCCTTTCTTTTTTAATATTTCCTTAAAGATATCAATCATTTTATTGATTGAGTTGGATGCCTTTTCTTTTATATCTTGTAATGAAACTGCTTCTGGTGATCCCCCTGATGCATTTTGTGGTTGTTTTTCTATTGTTGGTGTTGTTTTAATAGTTTTATTAGACATTTCATTTGAAAAATATGATTCAATAATAACGTTTAACTTTTTGACAAGACTATTGATTTCTGCAACTATATTTTGCGATTGCGAATTTCCTTTACTTATTCTGTCCCAACTTTCTTTTTTGGAACTCATGTCATTCATTAATGTATTTATATCCTTCACTTTTTTATCATATTCTTGAATATATGAAATATAATCTCTAACATTTTTAATTTGATTAGATATTTCATCTTTCTTTGTAGATTTTACGATACCATTTTTTTCTAAAGATTTTAAGGAAGATTTTATACTATTTGTTATATTCTCAAGGTTTTTGATATTTGTTGTATTTTTACTACTATTGTATTTTTTAATTTCTTTTTTATTAGTTTCTATTACACTAACAATTTCTTGAATTTTTTCAGCAGGTTTAGACGGATCTGTAGCTATTTCCGAGAATTTGTTTAAATTGATAATTTTGAAAATATCTATAACTTCTTTTTCATCTTCAAGAGAATCAATCCATTTTTCAAACATCTCTGTATTAAAATTTGAGGATACTGTCAGAGTTTTGCTTTCATCACTTTTGTCTTTTTCTTCACTTTTTCCTCCTATCATCTCTTCACATTTTCCTCCCGTCGTCGGTGGAGCTTTGTACTTAAAACCATTTGATTTTTTTCCAAATTCTCCCAATAAAAAATTGCCCAATAACATATTTTTTATACTTGGTAAAATCTCCTTCTTATCTTCATCCTCTTTTTTTTTAATTTCGCCTTTCACGTAATGTTTTAAAGATGTTTCTTCTGAGTTTCCCAATTCTTTAGATAAAGATAATAAATCACTATATGAGAGTTCTGTAATACCTTCTTTTATCTTCTTTTTATTTTCATCAGTTTCATCTTCTGGAAATTGAACCAAATCAAATAAACTATATTTCTCTTTTTCGATAATAAGATCTACGATATATGCTTTTTCTTTTTTTATTCCATCATTATTTTCTTGTGTCATTATGGCATTTACATTTTCTTTTGTTAATTTGAGAAAAAGTGCATCTTTTAATTCTGTTTTAACATTTTCGTCCACCGTCTGTTCAATTTTATTGTACACCAATTTAATTTCTTTCAAATGAATTTGTTTATACGAGTTTGACAAAGCTGATTTTATTTCATCAATTGTTGATTTTTTTGATATAATTTGTTTATTAGCTTTAACGCTATCTTCAAAAAATGCATATTTTTTCGGATTTTTTCCATACAATACATGTTGTTTACCCTTATCAAGTTTCAAAAGAACTTCTTTCGGAATATCAGCATTTAAAAGAAGATCTGTATCAAATTTATTAATGTTGCTACCAATACCTTCCCACGCTTCTTTGTTGATCATTTTCACCATTTTCTCATTATCACTTTTTGTACTGAATTTATTATAAAATGTATCAGTTGCATTTTCAAATTGTTCTTTTGAAAACAACTTGAAATATTCAGGCACAATTCCAGTTGATTCTTTAAGATCATCTAAATCATCTAAATATACAGTTTTAGCATATTTGATATATTTAGCGTTAAATGGTTCTTTCAATTTATCAATTACATATTCTGGTGATTCTGGTGATTCTGGTGATTCTGGTGATTCTGGTGATTTGTTTCCGATACGTTTTCTTAATTCTTCAACTAAATAATCATATGTCTTTTTAGTTGATGTAGGATCAGCTATGCTACTTATTTTGCTATCGAATAGTTTTTCGAGAAGCATTTTCATCTTTTCAACTTTTTGAGTTTCATTTTGATAAAATGATTTTGCCTTTTTAAATTTTTGAGAAAAACATTCATATATTGTTCCAGTACATCTATTTTTTACATCTTCATCATCGCCATTGTAAATATTGGCAAAAAATCGTCTATATTTTGATAAATCAATGGTTTCTTCAGGAGTCAATTGTATCTCTGATTTTTTATCTTCAATACTTTGTTTCTCTTTTACCCACTTTGAATTTTGTTTCAAACTATCGAGGATTTCTTTTTGTAATCTTTTGGAATCTCTTATTTGAATTGTTCTTTTTTTTATAATTGCAGCATCTTTCTCCGAATCACATGAAGGAGGTTTGACTTTTATTTCTGCAATATCATTCTTTGCTTTCCGAATTTGATTTTCTAATTGTTCGTAATCAACTTCTTTCTTTTTTTCTTCTATTTCACTTCTTATTTTTTCATCAAGATGTTTTAATTTTTGATCATTAATTTTGGTTTGTAATTTTTGTACTTCCTCTTTTTCTGTCAAATCCAAAAATTTATTGATTTTCTTTCTTATATTGAGTGTCTGATATTCGTCATCTCTTAATATTTCATCTTTTGTCACTTCGCTAATCATTTGATTTCTTGCATCTGCATCTTTCATTTCAAACGAAATGTTTTATTGGATACCTCTAAATAACAGAAATAAATATTTTCATCACATTATAACTAAAAACGAAAGAAATATCCATGCAGTTAAAGTAAAAGAACTCAGTGTATTTCGGACCTCACGTTTATACGAATAATCATATCGTTCAAATTGATCTTTTTCATCATAATTTCTTTTTCGTGTTTGTTTAATAATAATTGATACAATTGTGACAAAATATAACAATCCTAAATGAAATAAAATTCTACCTGAATTTTGTAATCTTTGACCAGGAATCAAATAGAAGTAATACAATGTTCCTGAAAGTTTAGATAAAATTGTGGAATCGCTGCTATATATTTGCGAAAGAGGCATATTGTATGAAATGTTTACTATAACAATAATAAATATGATAAAAACCGTATAAAGAAAAATATACATTAAGAAAGCATCTGTAAACGATACAACATAATTTGTTTTCAGAGACCAATCAACTAAAGATAAAGCAAGTAATCTTATTAAAAATGTTACACCGATAAATACTAATTTATCTTCTTTTGATATATATAATTGATTTATAGAATATCTATTGTCCTCATCCTCTATTTCATCTATAACATTTTTGACCATGTTTGCCTTTTTGTAGTCACTCATAACATTTTCATCATTCATAACAGTATCAATTTTATCATTGTAAGTTGACAATATTTGATCCTTTTTGTAAATATCCTTATATTTTTGAATATTATCCAAATATTTCATTTTCCGAGATTGTATTTCTTGTTTTTTTTCATTCAGTTTTCGCAAATCATCCCCGTCTCCGTCTCCGCCTCCAGTCAAGTTGAATATTTTGTTTGTATCAGGTACTCCTTCACCAATGTATTTCTTTTCTATAGTACTTTCGAATTCTTTTAATTTTGTTCCTTCATTTTCCTTTTTATCATTCATTATGGCATTGTATATATTTTCATTTGCAAGAGCGTTCATATCTGTAACCGAAAAAATTTTGTTATATTGTTTCGCAATATCATCCAAAAGTTTATCCAATTTTTCCTGATCATTCTTGATAAGTTTATATTCATAAAGTACTTTTTTGAAATTTTCAGGATTTTTATCAATTTCTGCCATAAATTGTACATAGAAATCGTATTTTTTTTTATCCATAGATTTTACCAAGTCATCATTGATGAAATCGATACTAACACCTTTTTTAGTAACAATACCTTCTGGAACACTATGTTGCAAATTTTTAAAATTCATCTCAAATTTTTTCAAAAAATCAGCAAAATAATTGTTAAACATTCAAATGTTTCTCCTTATGTTATTCATAGATAAAAAAAATTAAATACCATTACCCGTTATAACAAAAGCCCACATAAGACAAATTACAAGAAAAAATGTTATAGCTCCCGATATAATATAGATATATGTATCTTCAAAAAAGTAGTTAATGAATTTGAGAACTATCATAGAGAGTATAATAAAACAAATAAATAAAAAAGTTGTTATATGTTTAATGTTATTATTATTATAAGGTTGATAGTCTTCTTCAAGAATTGATAATGAAGCGAAAAGTTTTTCAGTATCAATATTGTGTTGAGCAGATTTATTTTTCCTGGAAGTTTTTAAATCATTTGTTTCAAAAAGTGGAAACAGAGTTTTCATTTTATTTACAGAAGATTCACTTGAAGAGTAAAAGAATGGAAAATACGCAGCAGGTATGTTTTTCACAGGTAATGAACTAATATTATCAGGATTTTGTACATATTCTTGAAAATCATTTTTATTACCTATCAAATATATACTATTTGTCATTTAATATATTAATTAGATAATAAAATTTGTTATTGCAATGACAATTATATAATTCAATAAAACAAAATATATTAATCTATCACTGTCAATAGCTTTTTTATTGAAAGAATCAGCAACATTTTTATTCATATTTTTTTCAATATCATTTTCAACTGTTCTTTTATAATCATCAATACTTTTTGATATCTCTGATATACTTTGTAACATTTTAATAACATTTTCTTTATTTATGCTTTCAAAATTATTGTTTAATATGTTTTTTAACATAACTGATGAATACATGTTTTGAGAATTAAATTTTATTCCAATATCCTTCAATTTTGCCATCATATTATCAATTTCCTTTGCATGTTTTTTGAATTCATCTTTGCGATCATTAAAAACAGTTTCAACCTTATTGTCCTTCAAAAACTTCAATATCTTGACTGATGATTCCATAAAATCATTTATTTGATTGAAATTTTCATGTATTTTTTCCAATGAAGATGATACTCTCCAAAGATTTCTGTGATTATAGGGTTCTGTCGTGTTGATATTGTTATAATTTGAAATAATATAATTTGTAATTTTTGCTTTTTCATTTAAAACATAAACATCGCTTATGATTTCATTAATATTATTAAATCTTTTGAAAAGTTCTGAAGTGAGTTTTTTAATATTTTCTTTTGTATATTGTTCATCGTTGGTATAAGATGTTGGGTAAAAAGATTTGATTTCTTTATATTGTTCAATGACTTTATCGATTACACTGTCGTATTTTTTTAATTGAATTTGATTGTCATAAATTTTGGCAATATCAACCAGTTTATTATTTTTATATTCACCGTTCTTCACAATAAAGAAATCGCTATCGTCATAATATAATCTATTACTTAAAACATTTATAATAGCTGCATTAAGTTTATCTTTCAATACTTGCTCATTATAGTTTGTAACATTGGTTTGAATAATATCAAAAATGTTTCTATTCACTTTTGAACAATTGATAGGATCAAAGAAAATATCTTGTTCTTTTCTTTTTTGTTTGATATAAAACATGATATCATAAAGTTTATCACCTTTAAAATCATATGATTCTTTATCACACACAAGTGTATACTTAAATTCCGGTGTAATATCTATTTCTGAACTACTTATATTTTTGAAAAGATCACTATATAATACAGAAAGAATGGCATTGCCAACATTTTGACATATATTTATAGAATTATCACTATCGACATAATTTTCGTTTTCATAATGTAGTATTTTATTTATTTCCTTATTTATATCAAACAAATGTGTTTTATACAATGATATTGGGTTCGAGACAATATTTTGGCGAATAAAATTATTATTTACCAACCCGGACCTTTCGATAACGAATAGTAAAACTAAGCAAATTATCGGTATCATAACTAATGTTAATACAGTATTGTGATTATTTGACTCATTATTTTTTATCATAAAATACCAAACTAATTGGATGAATACAATAAAAATCATACTGTGTAAGGTAAAAGAATTTGATGATTGATCTAGTCCCCAAGTATATTTCATAAAATCAATAAAAGTTTTATCTTCAAAGTTTGAAGTTTTATCTTCTTTTTTTGATATTTGTTGTAAATATGAAAATATTAACATATATCCAAATATTACAATCAAATATACAATCGTGCCAAAAATATCATCACTGAGAAATAATGAAATGCTTTTCAAATAAGTGGAAAACATACCCGTTCCTTCTTTGTCAACAATAAAATGAGACAATCTTAGGAATAGTAAAATAATAATAATTGTCAATAAATTGATATTTTTACTAATGGGCAAATCGGGAAGAAATTTCATCTTAAAAACCTCGTTGAACACTTCTTTGTAAATGTTATATGGATATAATAATATGATGAACAAATTGACAATAAATGCAATAGATATGAAAATACCTAACAATATTTCTTTTTCAAATAACAGTTTCATAACTACAATTATTGTTTGAAAGACTGTACTGGGTAATATAAATTGTAATAATCCTTTCAAAAGACTATTTTCTTGAGATGAGTTTCCTAATATTTCATTGATGAAATTCATATTAAAAAACAAATTGACACTTAATGAACCCAAAATACCTAAGAATAACAAAGATACAATCATAATGATAATAATAATAAGTTTTGATGGTTTTGAATAATCAATATCTTTCAATATATTTTTCAACTCTTCTTCATTTTTAGCAATTTCAAATCTATGACTTTCTGATTCAAAGAATTCATCTTTACAAATATTTTTGATCATTTGTCCAAAATCAAAAGAAGTCTTGTATTTTTTGACAAACATTGCTAAATTGTACAAATATTGCACAATAAGAAGTATAATAATAGTCAGAAAGACAAATTGAAACATATTTGATTTTTCATAAACAGTACTTCTTTTCAACATATATTGTATTTAATCTTTACAAATAAAATATTTATCACCTTAATGTATTCAAAATGAGAACAGTTATAATATAAATAACAAATAATATGTAAACTGACTGAGACGCTTGATAAGCATCATCTAAAATTTGTCTGGAATCCTTTTCTTCTATAAAATATTTTTTCTTATTCGTTTCAGTATTTATTTTATTGATATTATCAACAATATCATTATATTCTTTCAATTTGTTTTGCAATATATCTTTGTTAAGTTTATCTATATCTACAATTTGTTTATCTACATCTACATCTACAATTCCTTTTAAAAAACTTACTTTTTTCAATGTTAGAATATCTTTACTATTCTCATACTTGTCAGTATAAGATTTAATCAAATTCTCGGAATACGTTTTAATATCTGCCTTTTCTGGATTAGTCAATGGTAACAATAAATACTCTTCCAATAAATCTATTATATCATCAATTCCGTCGTATCTTGAAATATCATCGATAAACTTTTTATCAATCTTTATTAATTCATTTCCATAAAATTTGTCATGTTTATCATAAAAAGAGTTGAAACTATTCACTACAAATTTTGTGAGTTTTTGATCTTCTTCACGAACTGTTATTCTATCTGATAATAAGTTGTTTACTTGAAAAAACATTTTTTCTATCAATTTGAAAGATCTTTTCATGTATGATTTTTTAATATTATTTGAAAGTACATCATCGTAATAATGAAAGTTGTTTTTGAATATGTCTATTGATATATTTGATAAAGAAAATCCGTCATCGTCTTTATCATGACATTTACGTAGTCTTTTTATCATTAATATAGTAAGGTTTTTGAATTCTTCGTGAAAAACATCATAAATATCAACGATATCATTAATGATATCTTGTGAATAAGGAGTAATACTTGTTGATGGTGTTATTTCATCATTGACATTATTGTTGTTTTCATATTCATCTGAAAATTTTAAATTCTTTACACCATCATACGTTTTATTGTTTATAATGTTGTAAATACTTGATTGTAAAAGATTTTCAAATTTTTTCGGATCTTTTTCATGTGAAATCACATTGAAAACAAATTGAGCTAAATCATCATTCTTATATTTAATACAACTTGAATCCGACTTATCAATGAAAAGTTCTGAAAAATAGGTCATGGGATTGTATTCTTCACGATCATTATAAACTATTTTACTATTATTTTCGCACGTAGTTTCGTAATTAAGTTTTGGTAATATTTTTGAATTTGTTTTATTGAATATTGAATTATAAATGGAAAGATGAACTGCATTTGCAACATTAATACAAATAGAATTATGAGAAGCATTTGACATGTTGTTTTCAACCATTTTGTCAAAAATATCACTGATGTTTTTCAGATGAATTTTATAAGCTTGATTGGGTTTGTGAAGAATATAATGATTGATATATGAATTAAAGGTTTTTGAAGCAAAAACAATGACTTGTATTATAAATAGAAGTAATAATGGATAGATAAGCTCTTTCAATTGTGTGGTGTCTTTTGTATCTTGAGAGAAAATGAAATAGGTTTCATTTTTATCAATAATGTTGGAAGATTTCATAAATTGAATAACTAAAGATATTGCAAAACATATTAACACAATAATTAACAACACCAATATGTTATGAACTTGTTTATTATTGATGAAAATATCCTTCATCATTTGGTATAATACTGTACCAGTTTTCATTTCAAAATCTTGTTCATTGTCAGCATTGGCATGTTTTTCAAAGTATGTTTTCAATAAAAAGATGGTGTAAAGGATAATAGAAAATGCAAAATATGAAATGTCAAGCTCTTTTGAATAAATCAAATAGAATCCTGTCACAAATAAAATAATTTGCATAAGGTGATTCATTTCTTTATCTAACTTGAAAAGCCTATTTTGACCAAAAATAGAGAAAGGGATTAATATTAAGAACAAACATGAAATAAAATAAAACATGTTTTTAATATTTTCCATCAAAGGAGTCTCTAATATAGACAAAAACGTATCTTCGATATTTATAAAACCTTGTATAAAATTATGTCCAAAAATCATAAAAAAGCTTAATAAAATATAGATAAGTGTAATAATGACAACAATATATGAGATCAAGTTAGTATAATTTTGATATGTCGTATCATTTTTTATAATCAGTTTTTGTTCATCTTTAGAAATTTGAAATCTGTTAGTTTCGAATTCAACATAAGAATTGTTGCAAATATTTTTTAAAAGGTTTCCAAGATTGAATTGAGTTGTATATTTGTATGTAAAAAATGAAAGAGATACTAATTGTTCAATAATTAAAATAATGGTAATCATAAACAAAATTAGAATATATGTTTTTTTCAGAGAGTCAATATCTTTGATATTCATCTCAATAAAAAGTATTTTCCTTATAAATCAAAAATATTTTTTTGTCTTGAAAATTAAATGTTCTTGATAAAACAAAAAATGATTTTGTTAATATAAGTTTCAAACAATATGTTAGACAAACTATCACATGATCTCATAAACAATATAATGTTGTTTTTACCATATAAAAGATGTGTGATTCTCAATGATATATTGAAATTAAATAACAATGAAAAAGAAACATATACTATTTGTCAACAAAATAATGAGTTGTATCAAAAAATATTAATGTATTATTCATTGAATGGTGAGTTTTATGAGATGACAAGAAGATCGATATACAATATCGAAATAATATCTGATATGTTGCATAATATAGGATATAATATGATAGATAAATACAATAATAAACTTTTCGTATCAAAATTGAAATATGAAGATGAAAGTATAGAAGACACAATCAAAATATGTATGATTTTATCGAAAATGACAGAAAAATATATCAAATATGATTTTAGAATAAACAATCCGTATATAACATTACAAACAAACATTTCAGCAAATATGATAAATTATTTCATAGACGTCTTGATACATAAATATGGTGTGAAAATTGACTATAATGAAATAAACAAAAAAATAATAAAATTCAGATTGATGGTATATCAGTATTCCTGGTATGATACAACCATAAATATGTTAGGGTTATTTAAATTATATGTTCATCATTTAGGAATATTTAAAAAAGATATATCAGAAATTAAAATTCTTAACACAAATGATAAACCTTCAAATAATACAATTGAATGCTTGGAACAATTCAATAAGCTTATAAAAATAGAAACAATCAACCAAATAGTTGAATCTAATACAATTATCACGTATACATAGAACACATTGTCATATTAGGGGGTTTTTCATATTTATTACAATATCTAATGTAAAAGTCGTAAGAAACATGATATGGATATTTTATTTTGATATTATCAGTTGGTATGTATTTCATCATATTTACCCACGAAATAATATCATTGACAATATTTTTTATATTTCTCACACCATCTTCTTGATTGTTTTCAATAATGTGTTGTAGAAGTTTTTCTTCAAAAACTATATCACCAACTTTTAAATTATATCTTGGTAAAAGTTCTGGTATAATATAATCTTTGCAAATACTCATCTTTTCTTTAGAATTATAACCAGGGACTTTTATAGTTATCATTCTATCTTTAAGAATAGGATTAATAAGGTTTTCGTCATTATATGTAAAAATGATAAGAGATTTTGATAAGTCTAAATCAATTTCTTCAAAATACTTATCAGTATATTTATCATTCTGTACAGAATCAGTGATGTGAATAAGAGTATTTATAATTTCTTCACCACGACTTGTATTTGAAACTTTATCAAGTTCATCAAATAAAAATACAGGATTCATGACACCTGATTTAATCAAACTTTCTGTTATTTTACCATAAGTAGCTCCCTCGTATGTATAATTATGTCCATTCAGATAAGCTGAATCACTTATACCACCTAATGAGATAAATGATAATGGGATATTCATTGCTTTGCTTATACAAGTCTTGATAAGTTTTGTTTTACCAACACCAGGACTACCGTGTATACCAATAACATATCCACAACTATTTGGATTACTTATCCATTGTGCCAAAATTCTAATAATTTGTTCTTTTGTATCATTGTGACCAAAAATAGATTTGTCAAAAAGATCTTTGACTGTTTTAAGGTAAACTTGAATATCTGTTTCACGATCAGAAACAGGTAAATTATGATATTTTCCTATAGGTATTTTTGAAAAGAAATTCAACCAATTACCTAATTTACAATATTCTCCAGAACCAGGCATCATTCTATTATACTGTTCAAGTTTGGAAATAAGAATGTTTTTTGTGCTATTCGGAATGTTCATTTTTAATATTTTGAATCGCAATGGTTGATTGGGTTCATCAAATCTACAAACTTCAAGATCTTTTTCTATTTCATATAGTTTTTCTTTTTCATTATTTTCAATGCTGTTAAAATGATTTTTTTCAGTGCTATTATATTTCTTTAGTATTTCATTGTATTTATTTTTTTTACATTGATTATCTGTATCATTACTCGATAGCCTATTTTTTCTTTTTTTGGGTAAATTTGCCAAAATACTTTGTCGTAATTTGGTTGCGTCTATTATACACATTATTTCATTTTCAGATTCAACATCATTTTCTTCATCACTTATTTCTTCGCTAAATTCTTCTGTAGAGGGTTGATAGCTACTTGTTTTATTTGAATCTATAGGTTCTTCAGATTCTTCGGATTTGTTTTCATCAGCATTATCTTCTGACATTTGGTTATAAAACCAGTATATGTTTTATATACTTTTGAATTGTTATTTATGATAATTTTTCCATTGTTGTTTCGCTTATATTTGTCCAATATTTATTACTCGATTTTGTGTTCACGACTTGTATAATCTTGTAATAATATATTGTCAGTAAATATATTATTAATATCACAGCTATTGTTATATAGATACTAACGTATTGTGGTGCAAATAAATATAATAAAAAGACAATTGTTACAATAAGAATACAAGATGATATTAAATACATGTATGCTATTCGTTCAATAATATCTTGTTTTATAATGTCAATTCCTTGTCTACCCATTTTGGTTTTATATTTGTATACTTTATCATGTTCTATAAATGCTTTCTTTTCATTTTCCATCAATCCATATATTTGTGTAAATACGTTTGTGACATCTAAACTATTCAATTCAGATTGCACATCATCAATGTATATTTCAAAATAATCCATAAATATTGCTATTTTTTGTTGAATAAAATCTATTTTTTTTCTTGTTGTATCAGTTTGATTACATTGAATGTCTGTTGTGAAGTTTTCTACAATAGATTTTTGAGGTAAGAATTGATTAGATATATTCATTGATAACGCTATAATAAAAGCTCCTATTGTACCGTATTGTTTGATTTGTGACTTGCTTATGAAAATTAATGCGATATATATTGCAATAATGATTGCAATACATATATAATAAATTACAAGAAACGTATCTAACGAATTGAGAATTTCAGTTTGAGCTGTAGACTTTTCGTAAATATAATTTATTTTGTTTTTAGAATCTAATATATTACCATTTAATAATCTTAATTCTTTTCCAGTCTCTAAAAACTTTCTTTTGAAACTTTCTTTGTTATTTGATTCTATTATTTTGATCTCGATACCAGGATCACTATTACTTAACTGATTTACAAGTTTTTCTTTTAATTCAATTTCAATATTATAATTACTGGAATTTATTGAATTTACTGTTTTTTTGAAAGTTTGTACTTGATATGCCCTGTTATCATATAAAACTAAAATTTCATCAGGTGATTTTTCAAATAAATTAGTTAATGTAGTACTCACAGTTTGATTGACTTTTGTCAATTGTTTTGTAGATTGATCATACGACATTCCAGTAAAAGAGATTATTTGATACATGTTTTGTATATCACTTTGGTTAATTATATCACTTGTCGGAAATTCATCTCTAATATTGTTAAAATAAGAACACACATCGGCAGAATTTCCATTTAATTTTAAACTTTTTGAAAAAACATATAATTTTATGAATTTTTCTATCATTTCGAATAATTTTTTTAAAGCAAATAGTTGAGACTTCTCATTTGGAGAAGTCATTGATACCATCATAAAAACATGATTTTTGATATCATCTTCATCATTTATTTCATAAGCTTTAATACCTTCTGTAGTGTAAGTTATATTTAAGTTCGTTGAAATTGTATTTGTAAAATTGCTTAAATATTTATTAAATTTTTCAGCATCATCAGAAGTAGTAAAACTTGTTTTCAAATTTGATATTAAGAGTTCCAATGAAGTTATACTTGCTGAAAATAATTTTTCTGTCATTGCAATGGAATATTGACCATTGTTTTTCAAACTTTTATAATTATCAATGTCTGTATCTACCGTGGTGCGTATATCTTTAAGTATCTCTTTGAACAAATTGAATTTATAAACAAAATCTATAAGTTTTGTATAATTATCATCACCATCAAAGTAATCAAGATCAAGAGATAGAATGGCTTTTAAACTTTTTTCATAGTCTGTGCCAGATTCTGGTTCATCAATTTTATTTATGTAATCAATAACTGCACTATTATCAAATAAGTTATTACTACAATACCTGGATAATTTGGCTTTCAATGTCTGTAAATTCTGATTTAAGGCCATGAATTATATTTTCCTTTAATAAAATCATATAAAAAAAATATATATAAAACCATTTTAAACACATACCCTATAATAATAGGATATTCCACTGTTTTCATTATATCTGTCAATTTTGACGATATCACCTTGTCTTAATCCCATCCATTTGGCAATAACATCATTTTGTAAAATAAACGGCATTTGAACCTTACCTTTGATTAAGTACTTTTCCATTAAATCAGTTATTTCATTTTGATTTAGTTTTTTATGTTTCGGAACTAAGTGATGTTTAGAAGGGTTATAAAGTAAATTTTTGATATGAAAGAATTGTAAATGACCGCCGTTTTTCTGTAAATTTTTGTCATATGAAGATAATTGTTGTAAAATCGGTGCAGAAACAGTATCATTGTTGAAAATGAGAATTATATTTTTTTTGTCGTTATATTTTTCAGTATATTTCATAATATCTGTTTTTGCGAATTCTTTGAGTTCATCTAATACACTTCTTCTTAGTTTTTTGGTTAATGCAAATATAATAGTGTGATTTGAAGTATGAAATTCAATAATATTTCTGTCATTATAGAACTCGTCTCTTGAGATATCAACTTCGTGTTCTTCAAATTCATCAATATTATCACCACGATCAATTAACATCTCTTTGACATTATTCACGATAATATCAACTTCCATTATTATAATAATATAAGATTATATAATATCATTTTTTTCATTATCGCCAAATATTTCCACAATGATCACAAACATAAAGATATTTCATATTCAAAGGATCATATTTAATATAAAGAACTTGTTGATCTTTATTAGCAGTATTTGAAAGACAATCATTGTTATTGCATTTTGTTTGTTCATCGTTAATTCTTCTTAGAGTAGGATCAAATCTGAGATATTTATTAATATTTTGATTATATAAAAGATCATCGTCCGAGTACATAGTTTCAGAAATTTTAATAGCCCCTGTTTTTGTATTTTCAACGGTAAAAGGACAATGTTTACAATATTTCAACATTTTTTTGTTTTCATTCGATTTGATGTATAACATATTGTCGCAAATATCACAGAACTCCATAATATATGTTTTATATCTTTGTTATTCTTTATTCATTTTTTATTTTAATTGATATAAACAATTATTAATAACATAAAATAAATGAAATGTATTAATATTTATACTGTTATTTCTCAACATCTTGATAATAGAACGAAATATATAAATTCAACTTTAACAAAAATCAAAGAGATATCAGATGATTTGAAAATAAATATTGGATTTTTTTCTGTTTCACAACCAAATCCTGAATATATTCAAGAAAATATCGAGAAATATAACAATCGTGTCGATTATACAAAAAAAGAAGATGATGTTGATTACAATATAACACCATTAAATATTCAAACAATTTCTAATATTGAGAAACACCGACATATTCTTAAAACAATAGCATCGGGTGATAACGAAATAAATCTGGTATTGGAAGATGACGCTTTAATAAATATAGATTATGTTGATAATATAAAAGAACTTTTGATTAAACTCTCAAAAAATGAATTCACTGAATGGGACATGATTTTAACATGTATTTCTTTCAATGATAGAGAAAAGGAAATATACATAGATAATATCGTTAATCATACTAAAAATATATTAAATAAAAGTTCTTATTTAATCAAACCAAAAATGGCACAACAATTATATGATTATTTTGAAACATTTAAATATAATTTCAAAACCAGTGTTTCAAAATTTATGTCTACACATGAATGTAAAGTATGTATATTGAATAAACATACATTTTTGGAAGGATCAAAATTAGGAATTTTTCCATCATCTGTGAATACAGAAAATATTTTGTATCAAAGTAAGGAATATATGGAAATACAAAAAATTATTAAATCAATTGAAAATATGGATGATAAAGAGAAGGATAATGCAACACAAACAGCAGAACGGATATATGATAATGTGAAAGATCTCAAGGGTCCGGATATTACATATACAATGGGACTGTTATATTATAAACTGAATGATTATAAAAAAGCACAAATGTATATGAAAGATGCCTGTTTGAAACTCAAAACTGAAAAAGGATTAATATCAAAAAGTTCGTCAATATTGAACAATGCTATAAATATATACCAATATAATCAATATATGTTAGAAGAGTATAAAAAAAGAAAATCTAAATATGATTAGTTTAATCAGTTGATTGTAAAGAGTTTACTTTACTTTGCAATTGCTTCATAGATTCAACTTGAGAAGCCTTATTTTTTTCAATGTTCTTTTCAAGTAATTCAATTTTTTTGACAAGTAAATTCATACTTTCATTAAGTTTTTGAATAAAAGCATTGTTATTGTTTTCTAATTTTGAAAACTTATCTTCTATATTTTCACTAAATACTTGTAATTTATCATCGAAAGATTTTTCAAAGTTTTCAATTTTAGAATCAATATTTTGTTCATCTTTTCCATCAGAATTAATTGATATGTTTTTAAATTGGCTTTCTAATGAAGTTAATCTTGTATTTAAAATATGTATAGACATTTTCCCTTTCCTATACAAATAATACACAAAAAAAAAATGTCTATAAAAACATGTGAAAATAAAAAATGATTATTTTTTTAGTATCTTTATATTAAAGGTTGGTCATGATTGTACCAATTCGATGTTTTACATGTGGAAAGGTGATTGCTGATAAAGTTGACTATTATAATAACGAAGTTGAAAAAATGAAGTTGGAAGGTAAAGAAAATAACGATCAAATGTATAAACATTTTGATGATATTCATACAAAAGATATTTTGGATAAGTTAGGTTTGACAAGATATTGCTGTAGAAGAAATCTTATATCGAATATTGACTTGATGGATATTATCTAATGTGTGTCATGATTATTTAAAATAATCTTGTATTCGAATAAGAATGAGCGAAAAATCAAGTGAAACTGTCGAGACAGAAATAAAGGTTCCTGAAAATTGGGATAAATTGATTGAAACAAAAATTGAAAATAAATTCAATCAAGTAATGGATATATTACCAAAGGCTGAGAATATTAAGATTAAAAAAATGATAAAAGAATATACTATATCCGAGTTATATAACGAAACATTGGAAACAATAATTAATATTATAAATGAAACGTCTGAATTATTAACTGAAAGGAAATATTTATCAAATAAGACTTATATATCAAGATTATTTACAATCTTTTTGAAGGAAGAAAGAAAATATTTTTTAGGTATTGTTTTAATTATTTTATCATTTATAATATATTTTATTGACGGTTCAAGTATTTAGTTTTTTTATAACTAGATTTTAAAGATGAAATTTTTACCAGAGAATGTACAAACTGAAATATACATATTGGCTTTAATAATCGCTTTTGTATTTTACACCAGTGCAAATATGCTTTTACGTAATCAAATTGCATTGATTATATCAATTATTATAATTATACTATCGTTATATTATTTACAAAATCTTGCAAATAGTCGTGAAATTGTGGAGAACAATGTTATCAAAAAATTCGATAAAGATATTGAAAAAAGAAATGAAACCAATCAAGATTTGTTCATGTTACAAAAATTTCCTAAAAAAATGAAGTATATTAAAGAAAATCAAGAATTTATTGAACTTATCGAAAATTTGAGATTTGTAAAGAAATACGATAAATCACGTTATAGTGATATTCTTATCAATCTTAACTTATTGATGAAAATATACATATATATATTAACAGAACGGTATGATCCTGATGTATTTTTACCACAATTTATTGATGTAAGAGATAATATTACAGACCTGATGTATTCTTTAGTGATAATTGTTCCTTCAGTATTTAAACATACATATGGTATAAAACCACATGATGAGATTCATAAGTCAATAGAAAGATTTATGATAAAATCAAGAGAAATGCTAAATGTAATTGAAAAATTTTCAAAAGTTTATAAAAACAAACAATATATTCCAGAAACTAAATATAAACCATATAATCAATTGAAAAAGTTATATTTCTATTGAGAGTAGTTTAAAAAGCTAATTGTGATGAAGGGGTGGAATTGACTTGATTCATTTGAATTTTGAATTGCTCATCTAAATTAATGTGAGACAAATCATAAATATCTGAATTATTAACAATCCAATTGTTTCCACCAATCATTATTTTCTTTTGTTTCATATAATTTTTATACATCTCATCTATTTTTTTTAAGTAAGCTGCTTTTACACCTTTCATATTTCTAATTTATCAATATATAAAAATAATTTACTTTAAATATATATAAATGGAAAGTTCAAAAGAATTTGATTTAAATTTTGTTGAAAATTTATACAATGATTCTGAAACCAACTTTTTTTTCAGGAATAAAATAATGAATAAAATCGATAATAAAATATCATTATATGATCATGAAAATATTAATATTTCATACATAGTAGCACCAGTTTATTGTTTAGTTTTCACACTTGGTACTTTGAGTTTGATATATCAGATATTTACTCTTATATAAAGAGTAAGACATGACTTCAAGATTCAATAACTTGATTATTGGTGCAGATGGTTCTGCTATCAATGGAGTTCCGAGTGAATTATTAGATAATATTTATTTTAATACACAAGGGTCTGCGTTTTTTGGGGAAAATGCAGGTAATGGTTTAAATGAAGAAACTAATCAAAATAATACATATATAGGAACAAATAGTGGAAGTAGTTCATTAGGGAAGTCTTCTTATTTCAATACTTTTATTGGAGCAAATTCAGGGAAAGATATTGGTAATAATTCTTCAAGTAATATTATAATTGGAACAAATAAAAATACAGAGCAAAATCAACAATTTATTATATCAATTGGATTAGAAAATTATACTTGTTCACATTCATTAACATATGGTCAAAATAATAGTAATATTGGCAATAGTAATATTGTGTCTGGAAATGATAATAATGTACAAGGAGATGATATCTTGATATTTGGATCTCAAAATACTCTCAATATTGATAAATCAATTGTAATTGGTCATGATAATAATATCGACATGCAAGGTTATAGTAACTGTACAATTATTGGAAATGGTTTGACATTAAATAGTAATTATAACTTAAATATACACAACACATTTGTGAAACATGATAATTTTGAAAATTGTGAAACTATATTTATAGGATTTGATAATAAATACGATCATATAAAAACAGCAATTGGTTTTGATAAAAACAATATAGAATTTGAAAATATAATAAATACAAGCAATGATGATGTTGATTTGTATATTAATAAAGGATTGAGTACTAATAATATAATATTAGGTAGTTTAACTTCAAATAAATTTTTATCATTGGGAATAAGTTCCAATATAACATCAAATATACAGTACTATCTTCCGGATTATCCAGAAACAACAAGTAATATGTTTTTAACACTCAAAGATGATGGTGAAATGTTCTGGAAAAATGTAGAATTGGAACAACCTATCATGACAACAGATGAATTAGCAGTAGGAAGTTCAAATTTATATTTTAATAATACACTTTTTGACGAGAGATTTACTGTAAACATTTCAGATATTTCACTTGACAATATACAAAATGGAATAAATAATAATTATATCAAAAATGGAATTTATAACAGAGATCTTGTTATCTTTGGAACCTTAACTGTTAATAAACTACGTGTACTGGGTATAAATATGAAACAAGATACAACATTGGATAATTACATAAACAATTTAGTTGAATCGCAAATATTTTCATTAGAAAAAACATTGAATGATAATGTGTCGTTTTTAAATACAAAGCTTGAAACAGTTGAAAATAATACATGCAATTATATTGAAAATGTATCCAACAATACAAGATTGTTTATAAAAACAGAAAATTCATCTTTACATGATGTAACTAATCTGCCTTATAATTTGAGTTTATACACAAATATTAAATATAGATCTTTCAACGTATCGATCCTAAAAGAAAAAATATTAGAATATTCTTTGATTATTAACGTTAGTTATAAAGGTATTAGAGTGGTCAATGTAGATTATCAAATACTATATTCGTTATTTCATATCAATACCATCACAACGTATATCAGTAATATAGTTTATGGTGTTTCAATTGTGGACAATAAGATCGGGTTTTATAATAATATGATAACATTGACAATTCTACCAGAATACGAGATAACAATGATTTCATTTTAATCGAAATGAAGGGTACATAATGTATTTGTAATACCTTGAGTTTTACTTGAAATGATTTTTTTGGTCAATTTACAATTATTCAAGATCATATCGTTGTAGATAGTGTCATAATTATTTTCAATATATTGTAAAATTTTATTTTTGAAGATCCATCTAAAAAAATTTAACTGACCAACGGTAGTGTCAATAAAGTTATATTTATTTGGATCAATAACAAATGTTATTCGTGTGTGTCTTCGAAAAGAATCAAAATTTATTTTTGTATAAGATTTTAATTGATCTCTATAATCCATATATAATGAAATTCTTTTTGGAATTTGATCTTTAGCATAATCCAACGGCATTTCAAGATGATAATTATCTGCTGTTATCCAATAACTTATATTATGCGTTTTTGAATAATGTGTAACAAACCAATCAATTAATCTCAATGATAATTTATGGTGTCCATCGATAATTTCTTTTAACAGATATTTATATTCTGTATTATTTTCATAAAAAACAGATAAAGATGATAATAACAAGTCACGACAAGTTTCTACCATTTCGTTAAATTTAATAAAATATCAATTGAAATCCTTAAATACAAGTGCGTTTGTGAAAAAATTAAAGTTTCATAAATGAAAAAAGAATTTAAAATTTAATAAACTGGCGGTGATCCGATATCAAGAAGTCCAGATACTCTTGAATCTGGACCAATTGTACTGATTTGCCATGGAGAAATAGGGATTTGAGGATTAGGTGGTTCATGACGAAGTTGAAGATTTGCATTTCTTAAAGATTGTCCCACAGTATTTATACCTACATGATATCCGGCTGTTAAATAATTTTGATCTTGGACATCACCGGAACATTGAGGATTTAATTCTGCCCATTTACTATTTGCTTCACTTGGAAGAAGATCACTTGAAGTTAATCTATCTTTTGAAATACAGGTACTTCCTGCAGTTTGTGTTTTAAAATCACCAGTAGTTTCTTCTAATGATTTATAAACTTCATTGCCCTGGGGATCAGCTGCGGAATATCCGTCAATACCACTTGAAATATAGTCTAAATTTCTGTTCTCAAGATCCTTTTCAGCCATCGAAGTTTCAGAGTTAAATTTTTCAACATTATCCATTTGACATTTATAATTATAAGTAATAACAAGTAATACAAATAATGTAATAACAGCAGCTATTGCGAAGAATACAATTTTCATCTCTTAAATATTATATACTCTATCTATTATCTTGAAAATATAATATTTTGAACAAAACCTCTGATTTCGATTATTTTATTCTCCCAAGTTTTATCTTGTGTTTCTTTATTTTTTAATTCACACATAAGTTTCTTCAACATCTCTTTTTTTTCATATATTTTAACAATCTCTTTATCCAAAATATTTATACAATCATCTACAGAGTTTTGCCAAAATTTTTCAATCGAATTTTTATCTTCTTCTACAATATCATCTATTTGACTGATATTGATTTTCTTTATTATCCATTTATTTTCTATCAAATCATTATATGTATTGAATCCGATATATTGAATTTTGACATCTAAGACTACATGATCTTCTTTAAGTTGATCATATACATCTTTAATTTCAACACATTCATTGTTTTTTTTGATTACGGTTTTTTCCGTAATATCAATATCTATGGTTTTGTTTTGATGACAATACATTTGGTTATACATTTCTTTTATATCATCTTCGGTTAAGTTATTGTCGAACCATATTTGATTTTTTGATTGAAAATATTCTAATATCTTTTTATCAAAATCATCAAAATATTTCATATCATTTTCTTTTAAAAATATTGACAATTTGAAGCCATTTTTTGTTTGCACAATTTTGTTAACTTTAGCGTCAAAAAAATCATATATTATACTATCAGAGACTTTACATTGATAATACCTTTTTTTATCAACAAGATCATCAAATGATATATCGAGTGTTGACATTCAAAGTATTTTATGATAATTAGTAAGATATTACTTTTATATCATCTTTTGTGATTGAAACAAATATCTATTTATCAAGATACGATTAAGAAATTTAAACATAAGTGACATTACATTGAACAAAATCGTCCAATAATATACTGTGTATTGATATCAAAAGTATTTTCTGTTATTTAGTAAGATATAGTATTAACTATGACAACGAATGAAAATAAAAACCATGAACATCTCATAAATTTTATAATAGAATATATAAAAGACGAGATTTATAAATCTGATATTCGAACAGAAATCATTAAACCGGTATTAGTATACTTATTATATTACATAATTCCTTTTGTAATATTTTTTGTGCTTCTAAATTTTTTGACAACTATGGCTGCGATATTTTTAGTTTTCTTTTTTTTGAAAATAAAAACTTCTTAATATATAGATACTGTGCTAATAAAATATGCCAACGAAAGGTGGTAAAACGAAAAAAACAGGTGGTAATACTTGCCAGAATGGCGGAGAACAAGAACAAGTACAAGAACAAGAACAAGAACAAGTACAGGAACAAGTACAGAAACAAGCACAAGAAGAAGTTCTATCAGAAAACGTGCAAACAGGTGGTAAGAAACAACAAAAAACAGGTAGTAAACAACAAAAAACAGGTAGTAAACAACAAAAAACAGATAGTAAAAAACAACAAAAAACAGGCGGTAAACAACAACAACAACAACAACAACAACAACAACAACAACAACAACAACAACAACAACAACAACAACAAAAAACTGGTGGAAATTCTTGTCAGGCATCTGAAGAACAAACTGGTGGAAACCAGCAAAAGGGGGGTATGTATGATCCAACAAGTCTCGTAGTGGCATTAATTATATTAGGCTTGAGAACTGCTGTAACTCAACCTTTTGAATTACAATCAATTGTTAAAAAGGTTTCTACTAAATCCAAGTCATCTTCAAAAAAACAAAAAGGGGGTATGTTTGAAGAAATGATGCAAAATGTTTTAAATGGTGATTTAGTTCAATAAACCATTCCTTTATTTTTATTTATCATTATAATCGATTTTGAATATAAGTTTTCATATTTTTCGTTCATATTTTGGTTCTTCATTATATACCATCCTCTCGAATAGGTATCATCAATACTTTCATAGGGTTCATTATCTATAAAATGCAATGATCCTCTGTAATTAAGACTAATCATTTGAATTATGTATTTACTTCAGTTTTTTATCATTTTTTTCATGCGGTAGTTTCAACAATAAAAATATACAATTTATATTTAATATGAGCTTTGAAGAAGATCGAAACAAATTACTTGAATTTACGGAAATTAAAAAAAAAGCAATACTTGAATCATTAATTGATACTTGTGTACTTCATCCATCAATTGATATAGCATCTGATGTGTATAAGGATACTTGTATTGAAAATTGGTGTGAAAAACTTCCTATATTATCTGGTAGCAAGTTATTAATAAAAAAAATTATCAAAAATCCTATCAATGATGTCAAAGTTCTCAAAGATAGACAGTTATCCCTCGAAAAATTCGATATCGATTTGTCTTTATTAGATGATTTCGAAGATGATGTCTTATGGATTTACAAATTAGATGAAGAACTATGTGATAATAATTTAGTTAATATTCTATATCCTTCGCATTTCTTGTTATCATATATAAATAATTTCGATACTTTGCTCGAATGTTATCATACTTATAAAATTTATTATATACCTGTCACTGCTATTATATACCCTTTTCTATCTTTGTTTGCTCCATTATATTATTTAAATAATCATCTTAGATTCAATATATCAATAAAAACTTATATGAATATGATTATGAAATTTTTCAAAATGATATTTACTTTTAACAATTTATCATTAAAAGCAAACTTATTGAAACTTATCACAGTATCTATATATATATTTTTGTTTATCTACAACTTATATCAAACAGTTGAATACTCTGTAATGCTATATAACGTGAAACAATCTATTAACAAAAAGATTTCCAATATGAATATATTTTTAAAACAGGCTACACATATAATAGAATCGGTACCTCGTAATTTAATTGAAAATTTTGTATCAGTAAAATACAATAAAACAAAAACCTCAAATTTTACCAATATATATAAGTTGTGGAAAGATAATAAAACAAGAAATGAATTATCCGAAATACTAATTAAAATATATACAATTGATATTATACACAGTATTGGCAATTTAGTTGATTCACATAATTGGTGTAAAACAGAATATGGTGTCAAGACATTGATGTGGGGTGCTAAAAATCCTGTTTTGGAAAAGAAACAAATGAGTAATCCGGTTGATTTATCAAAAAATATCATTGTAACAGGTCCAAATGCAGCAGGTAAAACAACATATATTAAAACAATTTTATCAAATATCGTATTATCTCAGACATTTGGTATATCAAATTGTATCAAATCCCAGGTTATGATATATGATACAATATCATCACTTATGAGAATATCCGATATTTTAGGAACGAGATCTTATTTTGAAACAGAAGCGGAATATTGTAAAAATATGATATATAAAGCGAATGAATTACATAAAAATAATAAAAAAGGATTGTTTCTACTCGATGAACCAATGCATTCTACGCCTCCGACTGAAGGAATGTCAACTGCTTACGCAGTAGCTGAGCATTTAGGAACTATGAAAAATATAAATGTTTTATTAACAACACACTTTTATAAATTAACATTACTTGAAAATAATTACCCAGATAGTTTTATAAATTTATCGGTGAATGCTATTCCAACAAATGAAGGTTTCTTATTTCCATATACAATACAAAGAGGATCTTCGCACCAATGTATTGCGATTGAGTTATTATCTTCGAAAGATTTTCCAGAATCTGTAATCGATAGTGCGATAAATATGAAAAACAAAATATGTAGTGAAATTATAAGATAAAAATGTTGTTTAATATATCATATTATTTCGGTATTTCCGTTGTTCTTATTATAGTAATAGTTATATTTTTGTTCATCTGGAGGAAAATAACAGATTCCGAACTTTATATTAAAGTTTTAGAGAAAAAAATCACAAATTTAAAGAAAGAAAACAATACTTTTCGAGATATGATTGATAAACAGTATGTCGATAATGTATCTATGGAAATGGCAGAAGATATTATGAATGATGTTTTTGGAGATACCAAAAAATGCGTTGGAGATAAATGTGAAATAATTGATGAAAAAAGTGATGAAAAGGTTAATGAAAACATTGATAAACAAAATGATGATAATAATGTTAAGATTGAAGATATCGAAGATATTACTTCTGAAATTAATGATTTAGATGAAGAAATTGAAACAATATTTTCAACAAATGAAACTGAATTTTCTAAATCTTCTTTATCAAAAATGAATATGGATAAACTCAAGGATATTTGTAAAGATTTACAATTATCAACTGTCGGGAACAAAAATATTTTAATTGAACGAATTATGTCAAGATAAAAAAACTTCTGTTATTACTATAGAATATATATGAGTTGCTGTTCCTCTATTGATGGAAATCAATGTCCTACAAAGATGAGTGATGGAAGATTATTCACAGACTATAGAACTAAATGTATGGTTTCCAATGATCTAACTAATCAATTAAAAGACAATTCTATTACCGTCTCCAGTTATGAATCAAGACTATATTTACAGAGAAATGCCGAAAAATTAATGGCACAATATGCACAAGATGCTGCCAATAATTTAATGTGCGGTCCTTGTACCCGTCCATTCACTGATCCTGGAACTATGCTTCCTGAAAAATATGTCATAAAATGTGATAAAGTTTCTTGTTCTAGATCAGAAACCAACCCTAATGGATTAGGAGATGGTCGTCAATACTAATTTTTTTATATTCTATCTTTATAAAGGTGTATTATGGAATTTAACACAGATTATATTAAAGCTTCCTTGACAAACATTGATAATTGTAGAATAAATATAAAAGGTAGTATTTTAAATTTTCAAACTTTGAAGTATGTCGTTATTATTGCACCAAATACATTTGATAAAAAATCTTCTTATTCTGGACAAGGATTACCATTCCCTTGTGCAACTATTGCTTTCGATAACACACCTAATAAACATGTCGTACAATCAAATGGAATGTTTGATATAAATTTCGATTATCCAAATTCATATTACTCTATTGCTAATAAAAAGAGAATAATATCCACAATATATTTTTGTTTAATTGATAATGACGATAAAATGAATGTACAATTGTTTGAATTAGAAGATCTCTATCCTCTCAGAACAATAATAAATAGAGAATCAAGAAATGGTCCCGAATTTTATTCAACAAAATATGATGTTTTACCAGTTGATACCGCAGAAAATTTAATGTATCAATATTCTGAATTGAAAAAGAATCTGAAGATTGGTTAGATATTGAAAAAATGATTTTTATTTTTTTATTTGTCTTTATAAAATGAAACCATTATTGATCGTAGAAAGTGGTACCAAAATTAAGACTATATCAAAATTACTGAATTATGAATATGATGTTATATGTTCATATGGACATTTTGATAATCTTCCGAAAAATGAATTAGGTATAGATACAAACAGTTGGATAGGTAAATATAATATTACAAATGAAAAAGCTATCAAAAATATAAGAAAATGTGTTAAAAATACTGACATCATTTATTTGGCTTCGGATCCAGATATGGAAGGCGAAGCTATAGCATATCATATTTGGAATAATATAAAAGATCTATTAAAACATAAGGTGTATCATAGAATAGAATTCAATGAAATTACAAAAAGTGCACTTGAAAATGCATTAAATAATCCAAGAAAAATAGATGAAGATATTATTGAAGCACAAGAAACAAGAAGATTTGTTGATAGACTTGTTGGATATAAATTATCTCCAACATTATGGTCGAAGTTCAATGATAATACATTGAGTGTTGGAAGGGTACAAACAATCGCATTAATGTTTTGTCTCAAAAGATATCATGAATTGATAGAAAAAAAAATCAATAGTTTTTGGACAATTTCCGGATTTTTTAAAAATAACAATGTTTATGAATTCAAATTATACAAAAACACTAATCTTGTCAGAGAAGATTGGGCAAATACTATAGATATTATATCTTTATTCAATTTTAATATTCCATATAATATAAAAACTTCAGAAAAAACCTTAACACATAGTCCACCACCTTCATATACAACAACAAGTTTACAACAAGATGCATATAATAAATTTAAGTTTACTTCTAAAAAAACAATGATGGTTTCACAACAATTATATGAGAATGGTATGATCACATATATGAGAACAGATTCTACAAATATTTCAAATGAGTTCAAGAACAAAATAATAAAATATATAGAACAAAATTTTAAAGGAAAATCACAATTTAGAAGTCATAAAAACAAAATCACCAATGCTCAAGAAGCACATGAAGCTATTCGTATAACTGATGTAAATAGAATACAATGTGATTTAAATGAAGATTGTCGAAAACTATATGGTATTATATGGAAAAGAACAGTTGCTTCACAAATGGTTGCATCTGAATATACTGAAATTTGCACTGAAATTAAAAATAAAGAGAATGATTACGTGTTCAAATACATAAAATCTCTATTATCTTATGTTGGTTATTTGATAATATATGACCAAAAAATAGATGATATTGAAAAATATAAATTAGACATCGAACAAGTAAAAATTCATAAATATCAATGTCAACCAAATATAGATAATTTACCGACCTTATATAATGAGATCACGTTAATCAAAGAATTAGAAAAGAATGGTATAGGAAGACCATCTACATATTCTTCTATAGTTCAAAAAATATTTGAAAAGAAATATGTTGAGAAAAAAACATATTCTGGACAGAAAATGAAATTCAAACAGAGAACTATTAAAAAAGAAAAAGTTACAGATGAAGATATTGTAATAGATACAAGTATAAATAGAAATGATTTGTTGATTCCAACAATTACAGGGCAAAATATTATTGAATTTTTAGAAACTAAAACCCCATTTCTTCTTGATATTTCATTCACAGCAAATATGGAAGTGATTTTAGATAAGATTACCAAAAAAGAGTTTACAAAAAAAGACGTTTTGACAAAATTTTATGAAGATCATATTCAACCGAATAGTGTTGAAACAAAACCGATAAGTGTTAAAAAGAGTGGTATACTGAAAACAAAATATGGATATTGTTATTATAATGAAACGACTAATAAATATACGAATATTGAATCTTATTTAAAATGGAAAAAAAAGAGTGTCGATGAACTACAAGAAAATGAATTGAAATTTCTGAAATCTTTGCCCAAGAAATTAGATGATAACACATATTTACATTTAGGTCCATATGGTTTATATAAAAAAGAGCATAACAAAAATGTCAAAATTGAAAAAAAAGAATGGGATAGTTTAATTTGTATTAATTAGTGACATACTTTTTTCAAGATTATCAACGCTATCGAATATTTCTTTGATTTTATCTTGTTTTTTATCAAGAGATTGTTTAATTTTTTGAATATTTTTACCATTATTTTCGATAATTGTGATGTATTCTTTTTGTTTTTCTGTGATAGATTGTTGTTTTTCTTTGATTTCTTGTATTTTGTTGTCAAGTTCTACTTCACTTAAACTCGAATTCAAAGCAAGAAGAAAACTTTCATTATTCTTTTCAATTTTTATGATATGATCTAATTTATTTAATACTTCTTCAGCTTTCTCCGAAATATTTTGTGTTTTAGCTGAAAAGTTTGTTGCAAAACTGTTTATGCTTTCTATATCGTTTTTCATTTGATCAATTGAAGACATTTTATATTTGTAATATAATTTATTTTCTTATATATTTATTTTTTTGATATGTGATGTACATATTTCTTGAAATTATGATTAAATGTATGTAATTCGTTTGCAATATTGGCAAGACTTGTTCCTACAGTATGTCCACTATCTTCATCTTTCAATAAATTTGAAAAAAGGTTTACAAGAGTTTCAGTTGACATATCCCTGCCTTCTCCCATTAAAAAAATACCTTCTAAATCATTACTTTCTTCTTCATAATCTTCTTCATCACTATTACATACATTTTTGCATTCAGAATTTTTTTCATCACTTCCACTTTCGCTACTGCTATCGAGAACTTCGATTGTCGAAGACATTTATTTATGTAATAAATACATATAAATCTTTATATATTTTTATAGTAGATAGGAATGTCGAATTTGAAACAAAAATACATATATTATGTGTCTGTATTATTTGGTGTTACTATGACATTGAGTTTTATAATTTTGAAAAATGTTTTTCTCAAAAAGGTGTCTATTAAAAATAAAGAGTTTTTTGAAAATGCCCAAAGTAGTAATACTAACATCAATGATGTTGAATTAGAATCAAATAAAAATGAATTATTACAATTACCTCATGAATCTGATATTTATCTGCTGATTTCGACATTAAATAATGGTAATAGTGTATCACTCAATGATTTAAAATGGTATAATTATATGTTTGATAAACAAAAACTTTTGTCTGTTCAGGAAAACACAAATATGTATTTTAATATGGATAATGTTGTTACTTTTGAAAATAACGTATCTTATCATGATATAACAGGTGTTGTATTGAATAAAACATCATTGAAAGGACCAAATGCCTTTCAATATTCAAATGATAATGATAAATATAGTGTTGATGAATTCACATCTATTTTAATTTTCAGAATAAGAGAAATTGCAAATGAACCTTTGATTTTATACGAAATACCATGTAATACAACTTCTGTTGTAAAAGATAATGTCGTTACAAATGTAGCAAATACAATTGCTATAAATATCACCAAAAAAAGTGATAAATATGCAAGTATCAATGTAACATTTGGTTCTACAATCTTTAATATAGACGACGAATTTCCAATTGATTTCCTTTTGGCAGATGTACCACTTTTAATTGCTCTTTCTTATAAAAATAACAAATTTGTACTGAATATAAATAAAAAAGAGATTGTTACAAATATTGACGAGAATTTGTCACAATTATCATTTGGTTCATTGCCTGTTATTATTAATAAAAGTAAAAATTTCGGAGGAGTTTTATATGCATATTGTCATTATAAAATACAACTTACTACAGATGAAATAAATCAATTTCATAAATACGTGATACACAATCTTTGTGGATTGGAACAGATCAAAAAACAATCATCTGAAATTATAGAACTTCATGAAAAACTAAAGGATTATAACGAGTTGAAAACCAAACTTGATACATGTCAGAATAAAGTAAAACATATTGAAGGTACAAAACTTTCAAATGCAATTAAAATGAAGAAAGGTAAGAGTGTAAAACCTATTAAAATCCCTTCTGTCGAAGACAATACCGAAAATTAATTTTTGAATGATATATTAGGGGCTTAAGGAATCTTATGATTTTGAGTACATGTTCATAACTTTTTCTAAAAAATAAAATAAGTTTATAAAATTCTAAAATATGTAGTGGAATGTACTCATTTTAGGGGCTTAAGGAATCTTATAATTTTGAGTACATGTTTGTTACTTTTTCTAAAAAATAAAATATGTTTATAAAATTTTAAAATATGTGAAGGAATGTACTCATTTTTTAGATATAGATTTGTATATATAAACATTAATTATATTTCTTTATTTAAAGATGAGTTCGGCTATTTTTATTCTGACACAAAACACAACTGAAAGAAAAATATATCTAAAAACTTCTTTGTATTTCTTATTCAAAAATTTTAACAAAATATATAAATATCCAATTATTATTTTACACGAAGGGGATTATACTGATGATACAAAAAAAGAAATACTTTTGGGAATAAGATATGATTATAGGTATTTATTGTCTTTCAAAGAAATTGATAAATCGGATTTTACAATACCTGATAATATTGATCTTAATAGAGTGAATCAAATTATAAATGTAAAGCCTGTACCATATTGGCGTAATCTAAAATATAGAATGATGTGTAATTTTTGGATGAACCATATTCATAAATACACTGAAGATTACGAATATATTATGAGATTAGATGATGATAGTATTATTGAAGAAGCTATATGTATTGATCTTTTTGAAAAAGTAAAAGAAAAAGAAATTGTTTATTTATCAAACATTGTTCATATTGACTGTGGATTGTGTAATTTTGAAATGAAAAAACTTTTCAATACGATATTTCCAAACTCGAGTAAAGAAATTGATAAATTATTTATTTCTTCAAAGTTATCACAAAATACAGAAGTCTTTCATAAAATTAATGAAATTATGACATTAAATAATAAAAATCAATTTGATACTGATATTGAAATAGATATGCCGATTATGTACTATAACAACTTTTTCATTACAAAAAGAAGTTTTTGGATGAGAGATGATGTAAAAGATATCATCAAAAAAATAAATGATCATGGTGGAATATTTTATTACAGATATGGTGATGCACCGTTACAAACATTGATAGTATCATTACTTGAACCAACTTTAATTTCACGTACATCTTTTAAATATTCAAAAAGATTACAAAGAGAGGTTTTCAAATATGGAAGTGATATGCAATCATATATGCCAAAAAACTATGATGATACATCATGTATCATAAAAGATAAAAAATGATATTAAATTTTATAATATTTATTTAAGAATGAAGTATATTGGTGCACATATTAAGAAAGAATCATCAGTTCTAAAAACTTTACAAAGCATTTCAAATTGTGAAGGCAACGCACTTCAGATATTTGTTTCAAATCCAAGAAGTGTACAAAATGGTAATATTGAAAAATATCGTGAAGAGTCAAATGATATCATAAAATATTGTCAAAAAAATAACATGAAACTTGTAATACATGCTCCGTATACCATAAATTTAGCAAAAGAAGCTAAAGACGGTAAAAGAGTTCTCGATTTACAAGATTGTTATTGGATAAAACTTCTTTTGAATAATCTCGAAATATCCGATATCATAGATGCAATAGGAGTTGTATTTCATGTAGGTAAATACACATCATATTCAAAAGAAAATAGTCTTGAAAATATGTTTATTGCTCTGAAATATATTATAAAAATTATGAAAGAAAAACAAATAAAATCAAAACTTATTATCGAGACACCAGCAGGAGCCGGTACCGAACTTTTAACAAATGATATGGACTTTATACATTTCTATGATAAATTTTCTTTGGATGAAAAACAATATATCAAAATATGTCTGGATACTGCTCATATATGGTCATCTGGACAAGATATAAATGAATATTATAGTAAAATAAAAGAAAACAAGAATAATATCATGGTTATTCATTTCAATAATAGCAAAAAAGAACTGGGATCAAAAGTTGATGTTCACGAAACCATTTTTGAAGGAAAAATAAAAATTGAAACTATGAAAATGTTTATCAGAAATCTGAAATACGACCCTATTATAATATTAGAAAAACCATCAGATAATTTACATAAAGAAATATATTGGATAAAAAAATAAAATCATATATTACATATCAAATGAATGATTTAGTTGTTTTTAACGAATATCAGAATATACTTGTTTTATTTTGTATATTTTTACCATCAATAAACGCTGTTTTAAAATATTACGAAAATGATATACAAGTTTTCAAAATTCTATATATATCTTTCAAACAATATACCAATTGGAATATTGCTCTTATATTTATAAATTGTAAATATGAAAATAAATACTTAAATATATTTATAACTATCAATTCAACCACAATTTTTGTTATATATCACATATTTCATATAACAAATTACCAAATGATTAGAAAAATACCCAATATTCCTAAAGAAATGAATGATTTTCAAATAAATACATGTAATTTCTTTTTGCATATCTTACCATTTTTGGCTTATGTCAAGAATTTCTATTTATATCATAGTTCTTTAAATTTTAACATAGGTTTTAATGTTATCTTATTTAATCTTATATGGTCTTTTCAATGTTTTCTGAGCTTTAATCCACATACCGTATATTTCAAAATAGAAAGAAATAAAATTTACTATTTATGGTTTTTTTTGATGACTTTGAATTTTATCCAAGGACATATATTCTATACTCGAACAATATCATAGATTTATACATGACTTATTTTTACATGGTCCAAATGATTTTCTATGAAAATTTGTTATTCCATATTTATTGATTGCATCAATGTGTTTTTTAGTACCATATCCTTGGTTGTTAGCTAAATCATATCTTTCTAATATAGGATAATCGTTTATCAACTCTAGCATTTTGACATCATGATAATCTTTTGCCAATATTGAAGCTGCTGCTATATTCAAATATTTAGAATCTCCTTTGATAACACATTCGTGTGGTAAAATTTCTTTATCAAAACCAGGTGGGACATATCCATTAAAATATGGACCATCTATTTTCAATTCGTGAAAACTATGTTTTTTATACGCTTCATCTATAGCTCTGTTCATAGCTTTCATAGTACTTGAAAGAATGTTTGTACTATCAATTTCATAATTGGTTGCCTTTCCGATTCCATATGTTATAGCATTTTCTTTTATATATTCGGCCAATCTTCTTCTTTTTTTGAAAGTCAATTTCTTGGAATCTTTGATCTCTAAATATTGATCATCTGCGAATATTTGTGGTAATACTACACACGATGCTATAACATCATATATTAATCCTCCCCTATTCGATTCATCTACACCTCCTACTAAGATATCACTATCAAAATGTAGATAGTTTGTCATTTCATTTGACATATATCATCTTTTATTTTTATATATTTTAAATATAGAATGGATTATAAATCTTTATACATAATTTTATTAATACTAATATTTGATGCAATTTGGATAGGAAGTAATATCAAAATGTATAGTAATTCTGTACAAGAAATCCAAGGTAGTCAAATGATTGTGAGATACCATTTTGTTATATTGGCATATATCGTAGTTGTTTTGACTACATTGTTTATAACAATTCCATTTACTGGTTATCATATTGATAATAATTCTGATTATATAACAAAGTTATATAAATCTTTTATTTATGGCGGAGGAGCAGGTTTTGCAATATATGCAATATATAATTTGACTTGTCTTTCAATATATCATAAATATGATGTTGTTGTTGCATTAAAAGATACATTATGGGGTACTTTTTTAAATACAATAATAACCTTTATTTATTTCTCTATGTAGTTTCAGATGAGGATCTAAATGAGGATATAAAATTTCCAATAGATGTGAATAATTTTTTTAATGAATTAACAATACGAGTATAATGCAACATTAATGTATCTTTAAACATAAGAGCTAAAATAATTAAAATTATTCCTATAAATGTAACAAATGTTAATACAATAGCTATCTTCACAAAAACCAATAAATATTTAAAATAATCTTTTTGAGATAGACTTTTTTCTGTTTTATAATTTATTTTTTCAAAATTGGACGTTGTTACACTGGTAGGTGTATCTGCAGGACTGGGGCCATCATCGTCTTTTTTCTTGGAAATTTTATCAAATTGTTTTATCTCTTTTTTATTTATTTCATTTTCATTCAATATATGCATTAAATTTTTACTATACGTGGAATTACCATTAAAACAAATATCACATGACTTATAGAATAATTTATCTCCTTTTGAAGTGACATCATTTATATTTTTTATGACACTTGGTATTTTTTTATCACATAATTTATATGCGTCTGTTATATTTTCCTTTGAATGTAGAAAAGCAGATGCTGAAATAATATTACGATTTGGTACTATTATATCATCTATTTCCAAAGCATTTTCTGCTTTTATTCTATATGTTTCTATTTCGTTACTGTGATTTTCTACTGTCTCATTGTGTGTCAAATACGAATCAAATGTTAATTTATCAGTTATTAATCCAAATTCTTGATTATTTATCATAACATAGTTACTTGAACTATTGATATTTGATGAAAAGCTATTTTTAATATCACGTACTTTTTCCAATATTGTATTCGAAGTGTGTCCAAATAATAAGACTAATTGTAAAGGCGTATATGATATTTGATCTTTATACATCCCATAATTTAAATCATTTTTATGAATACATTTACTTATATCTTTAGAATATGGAACATTGCCAATTTTGCACGGTTCATAGTTTATGTTTGATTGTGATGCATACATGTTACCATGATAATAATCTGGAATCGCAAACCAGTCATACCATCTTTCTTCAAAAACCTTTGTTATTTGATGTTCAAAAGGTTCCGGCTTAATAAGAATATTATCATCGTTGCTATCATATGTAAAACTATTATCGGGTAATGATATATTAGTAGGTAAAGTACATTGATCATCAACTCTTACCAACCATGGATTATTGGAAGTAACTACACAGTTTTTGTATATTATGCCATTATATTTTGAACATAATCTATTATTATTTTTAAGTTCATCTAAATTTGAACCTACATAATTGGTTTCCAATATATTTGACATAGTTGTTTTGCATTCGTCGAATTTACTTAATACAAAATCATTGTCGAAGGAACATTTATTATATACCATTTAATAATAAAATATATTATAATGTACATTTTTTAATCACTAACTTTTAAGTTGTATGTATTCGGCTGTATGTGAATTAAATTTACATTTATTTCCACTATTTATTTCCATCATATCTGAAGGACAATTCAATGTCCAATGATTATTATCATTACTATACGTCCAACTTATATCTTGTTCATATGATTTTGATTTGCGATAATGTTGTTTAATTGTTTCTGGTAAATTTTGAAAATCAGGATGTTCAGATTCATTCAATTTCCATTTGATATTTACAGGTTTATATACAGTATAATATTTATTTTCTTTATTTTCCATGATTGAAATTCCATCAGAACGTTGTGAATTTATTTTGTTTCTATCGATTGTATATGTTGGTTTACTTGATACAAAATTCGATATCATATTAACATAAGACATACCTGATGCAAATGGTTCATTGTTGTTCAAATAATGTGTTAAAGTTCCTTTACTTGAAAAACTACCCAGTCCGCCAAATATACCATTAAAATTCCTACTATTTGTAGCGAAAGATGTACCACCACCACTTATGTTCAATTCATATCGAGGTTTTTTATTTTGTTTTGATTCATCACCATCTATTGTTTCCTGTTTTGAACCAAATAATTGTTCAAATAAATCGATTAAATAGTACCAGAAATCGTTTTTTAATATAAAACCAAATAAACCAACAATGAAAAACATAACAGCCAGAAATGTCACAAACCAAAAGAAAAAATGACCATTTTTTAACAAGCTATCAGTTGTTGACCCAGCAGTATCAATAATGTATGCGAAACCCTTTCCAAGATTTTCAAAAATCCATTTTCCAGACGATCCTATTACATCGGTTGTTTTAAAAACAATTTCTTTTGCATTTGTAACGTTATTACTTAAAATCTTGCCTATTTCCGGATCTAAGCCTAACATATTTTTATTATCCATTGTATACCTTATTATTTAAATATATTGTTTTTGTGTGAAAAAGATTTAAATTTTTATATATATATTAGATAATGAAAATCAAATTGATTATATTGTGTATAATACTGATTTATGTATATTGTTATTTTATATTTCCAGACGATATAATAATATTACAATCTACACTGAAAGATTTTGAATATAATATGTTATTGAGAAGACAACCTTTAGTAATCGAAGATAAAGTTAAAGAAATAATAGTATTGATGAAAACATGGTTTAAAGGAAATATAATCCAAGATATAAATTTTGATCATAATCGTATATGGAATATAAATAATCATAAATATTTATTAATTTATACAATTGAAGATACTGAAGTTTTATTATATCAAGCTGGAAATACTGTAATTGACGATTTACCAGATAATAGAGAACCTGTATTATCAATAACATTAAAAAAATTTCAAAGTACAATTGTACCATATAGATGGTATTATAATATATCGAATAAAAATGATGTGAAACTATATGGTATTCACGACTATATAACCTATGTGATAGCAAATGTGATTTAAAATTATTTTTTAGATCGACTGGTTCTCTTTTTTTGTTTAGTGACTATGCCATTTTTATCATTTTGATAGTCCGCTTCAATATGATCTTTGTGAACTTTCCAAGCTTCAAGTAATTCTTGAAGTTCATTTTTCCAAATTCTATCAAGTGATGTATTTCGAAGATCATTAAGTTTATTACTAAGTTCATTGACCTCTTTCTCGAGAATAATCTTTCTATCATATGTAAGTTGTGATATTGGCATTCGAAGTAGATAATTATATCCAATATCGTCAGTATTCTTCTCATCATCATCATCTTTTCCAATTTTAGGATACTTTAGTTCAACAAGTTTTTCAACAATATCAGTAATTTTCTTATTCATTATTGTGATGCGACCTTCGATAACATCAATAATAAATCTAATTTTTGCAGAAAGTACCTTGAAATCTTTTTCAAGAATTTTGAGTTGATATTTCTTACGTTCGTCATACATACGAATACGAACTTTACACCATTCACGAATAATATCCGATGTTTTATCATATTTCTTAATAGCACCTTCATTGCTATAAAGATGCATATTGTTGATACTCATATTTTTTGAAGAAACAAGTTTAAATTCTGATTCAAATTTGTCACCAAGTTTAGTAAGAATGTCACCATTAAAATTAAGAATAAATTTCACATTTTTTGATGTGTAATGGTTTTCAAAACTCTTCAAATAATTTGTACTATTCGTAATCATATTCTCCAAATATTCTTTATAATCTTCTGTCCAAGTACCAACAGGAAGTTCTGTAATTTCAAGAGTATAATCGTCTATCCAGTTATAAAGACCTTTGCTAATATAAGATCCTTTTTCCGACTTCACGATCTTACCAGTGTGTCCAAGATACCAAGGTATGAACTCTTCTATTTTTATTTTATTAATAAATGATTGTGATTCAGCAATATCCATATCGATTATCCCGTCACATATTTTCATACAAATCGTAATAATATCTTCTGGATTAAATTGAGGAATATTGGTTGAAAATCCAGTACCAATACCAACACCTCCATTCACAAGAATCATAGGAATAATAGGGATGTAAAATTCTGGTTCAATGGATTGTCCATCTTCTTCAAGATAATTTAAAATATTACTATCTTCATCTCTGAAAATAAGTCTTGTAAGTTCAGACACTAATGTGAAAATATATCTCGGCGAAGAAGCGTCATTGCCACCAACAAGACGTGATCCAAATTGACCATTTGGTTGCAATAGATTGATATTATTTGTTCCCACAAAAATTTGTGCCATACCAATAATAGCTTGTTGGAGAGATTGTTCACCATGATGATATGCGGTTACTTCACTCACATTTCCAGCTAACTGAGCAACCTTAATTTCATTAGTAAATAGTCTTCTTTTAATACAAGCAAATAAGATCTTTCTTGTACTTTCTTTGAGTCCATCACATATATGATTAATTGATCTTTCAAGATCTCTATTACTAAAGTGAATAAGATCTTTGTTGATAAACTCCTCGTATTGCACTTCAGTTTTTGAATAATCAAGAACATCGTTTTTTTCGTATTTCATGAGCCATTTCTTCCTATCATCTGCTCTTTTTTTATTGAAAGCAAGATCGATATATTCATCTGATTTATCTGTATGAACATACTTTACAGCTTTCATCTCTTTGAAATACTCTTTTGCCTCTCCGTCATTTGATGTACCCAACCCCTTGTAATATTTGATTTTCCAACTTCCAGGTGAATTTTTCTTTTCAACCGAATCTAACCATTTTTCATAATCAGACATATTGTAGAAAGAAATTACATTTCCCACACCAGTATTATTAGATGCTTTAATAATTGGTGTAAGCATAGATGTAATAAATCCATCAACTTTATAGAGAGATGGCCATAAAGATTGAAATACGTTGAACAATAGACCTTTGATATGGCTACCGTCATGATCTTGATCAGTTAGAATCATTATTTTTCCATAACGAAGACTATCAAGATTAGTATAATTTTTATTTTGTTCAAGACCTATAATTTTTTTGAGAGCAGTGATTTCAACATTATCAGAAATCTTTTGCAGAGATGCATCTTTCACATTCATAACCTTACCACGCAGAGGGAAAACACCATATTTATCCCTACCTACAATACTTAAACCGGCAATGGCCATGGTTTTAGCAGAATCTCCTTCAGTTAGAATGAGAGTACATGCATCACTGTCTTTTGTACCAGCTAAATTAGCATCATCAAGTTTAGGAATAATAAGTCGTGATGTCTTCTTACCATCGGTTTTACTTAGTTTTTTAGCATTTTGGAATTCTGTAAGAGAAAGAGCCTTCTCTACAATATTTGTTTTGTATAGTTTCTCTATAAATTTATCAGAAATGTCGCATTTTGATCCAAACTTAGAAACAGGTGTTGTTAAGGTTTCTTTAGATTGACTATCAAACGCTGGATTAACAATAGTACTTTTGATAAAAACAAATAGATTGTCTTTGAGAATCTGAGCTTTTATAATTTTCTTTTTCTTTGATTCAATCATATCCGATAGTTTTTTAATGATTGTATTTGTGATAAAATTAGTATGTGTTCCACCACGAATTGTATTGATACCATTTACAAATGATATTTGTTCGAATGTACCATTTTTGGAAAGACCTACTGCAATTTCCCATCTTTCATTACAGGCTTCATAGATTAAAGGACTTTCTGTCTTATCAATAAACAGTTCAGAATATTTCTCAAAGTCTTTGATAGGAAGTTTTTCGTCATTGAAGTAAATCGAGACATTTTTGTTTGTACACGCTGCGGCATCTATAGTTCTTCTGCGAAAAAGATCATATATATCTTCAGTTATACCATTTAGACCAAATCTTTCATAATCTGGAAGAAATGTTATTTTGGTATATGGTTGTTTCGAGGAAACTCTCACAGAAGGTTTATCTTTTTCTAACATATTATTACGATATTTTTGAGTGAATATACGCTGTCTGTAATGATCTACTGTCTCTACATAAAACTCTTTGGAAAATATGTTAGCGAGTTTCATACCATATCCTCCTTTCCCACCTATAATCTTTTCTTCTTGGTGATTATAATTGGTACTGGTTAGAAGATTTCCTACAACAAGTTCTGGTACATACATTTTTTCAGTATCATGCATAACGACATCAATACCATTTCCGTCATTATACACAGATAAAAATCCAGAATCTTTATCAATAGAAATACGAATATTACGCAAATGTTTTACATCTTTTTTACCTTTTGCTTCCTCCATAATGAGACGAACAGAGTGATCAATTGCATTCACAATAACTTCATCAAATATTTTGAGCAGACCAGGAACATAATTTATATTTTTAGTGTCCATTTTTTTGGTTTCGTCATTGAAAAGATATATATCGAGGTTAATTGGATTTATTGAACCAATGTAAGTATCTGGAATATTGTATATATGTTCTCGTAACTCATATTTTTTGTATTTATCTTCAATTTTTTGATCAGGCATTCCCTATTAATATGTATAAAAAATATGATATAGTGAATAATCATTTTTTATTTTTATATGTTTTGATTCAGATATTCATTTGTTAGTTGTAGTATTTCTGACGCAACATCGCTTGTACTTTTATTGTCAACATCAATTATTATAATTTGTTTATTTTCTTTTTTAAGTTGTTCACATAAAATTTCATGTTTTTCATGAAGTTTCTTCAAATACTCTTCGGTTATTTGGACTTCACTTTCACGATTTCTTTTTTTGATTCTTTTGTAACAATTTTCTGAACTCGATCTTAGCATAATTTGAATTGCATTTTCCCACGATTGATTTGTTTTTTTATGAAGATCGAAAAGAATTTCTTTCTCATTTTCTGATATCATCTTTTCTTCTTCTGCTATTTTTATGAAAACATCTTGAATAAATCTTGGACTCCTTTCCACAAATATATTGATAGATTGTGTCTTCTCTTGTATCCAACATCTATCTAACCATACTCTTATTTGAAATTTAAATACATTTACTGATTCATTATATAAATCACTTAAATAATTATTCCAATTTTCTACTGGTTCTAAGTCAACTGGTATTTTATAATTACGGTGTAAATAATTTAAAACACTTGTTTTACCTGATCCAATATTTCCATCCACTGTTATCAATACCATTTTAAAGAATATGTTATAAAAATAAAATATCATTTTTTATTTATATCGTTTTAATGTAATAATGTATGTTTTTTCAAAACCATGTTTAGTTTCTTGAGAGTTATTTTTTGTATCTCTATTATTTCTTGTTTCAGACATCCTATCTCTCTTATAAACATCATGATGATAATATCCTTCATCTCCTTTGTCATTTTCATATCATAATAACTTAAATGAAGACTGAGAATCTTTGATATTTTTCTATTATATTTTTTGGAGTTACCACCTATTTGAGCTTTTATTAAATCTGAATTATTGTAATCTTCAACACCAAAATCTTGTCCAGTATTCATTTCAGAATATGTAGAATTTCCTAAATGATTTAAGAAATATCCAGCATTTCCCAATCTCCCTCCTGACATTTTTTTACATTTACATTGTATTTTCAATACCTTTTTTACCTCTTCAAAAATATTCTTATTGACTTTTTTACAATCTTCTTTTTGACACATTATAAAGAGTGCTGATATTATTTTAAATAACTGCATTTCAAACCATATTGATATACATTCTATCAATTTATCGACTTCTTTTTGATCTTTTATATCACAATCTTTTAGAATATCTTTAGATATACTATCAAATAGTTTATAATTTTCCATATCTAATAAATATTATGAAAATAATTCTTCCTTTATATTAAATATGAATTCAATCAATTTTATGCAACAAATAACCAATAATGTTGATCAATGTAAACGTACATCATCATTTCCTGTTCAAGTGACTATGCCATCTCAAAGAATACCTATTTATAAAAATGACAATGCTCTTTCTGATAGAATAAATTCTTTACCTGTTCAAAAAGCATACGATGCATGTGAATTTTTTAAATCAGACAATAGTTCTTCTAGTAATGGATTTGATATTGTTTCAAAAAATATGGAACATACACCAGTATCTTCACTCTTCTTTTCAAAAACAAATATAGATGCCTTACAATGTGGATTAAGAAATACTGTTTATAACAAATCAAATGGAAAGCATATCATTGGAAAACAAAGTGAAATTGAATTAAAAATTGTCATGAGATCAATTTATTATGATTATTTGAGAAATGGTTTCAAAAATATGACATATTATCCCGATCATAATCCGATTAATAACTTTGATAAAGATGTTTTAAATACTGTTCGTAGATTAAACGGGGGAGTTTTACAATGGTGTTCAAAGGAAATTCTTACGAATATACAACAATTTACTGATTTTAAAACCTTATTACAAACTGAAGGTGTTTTAAATGTTATGGAAAGACCACAGACAACCAATAATACAGGTCTTAGAAACCAAAATTAAAAATAAATTCTCTCAATATAGAAGATAATGACATCAGTTAAAGAAGTTGTAGATATTGAATCCTTGAATGAAGATGAAAAACAAAAATTCAATTTTACAAAGATGAAAATGTTCAAAATGACAATTTTAACTTGTATAATTTTTTCTATTTTAGCTATAGCATTGCTTTTTGCTATGATGTTTACAAAATGGGGAAAAGAAAATATTTACAATAAAATGGCTTATTTTGTATACACATTTGTATTTGGTACTTTGTTTGTTATCTTTGTTTTATCATACAATATCTATACATTTAAGCCTACTAAAGTTAAACAAGGTATGGGATATGACAGTGAAATTTGTCCAGATTATTGGGAATTAGAAAAAGAAGATGCTGATATTGTGGAAAATATTTCTTTAGAAGATGTGAACACGAATCATTTTAAATATGTATGCAAAGTCAATCCAAGTATTATATCGAAAACGAAAATGATCGACGATGATTTGAAACTTAGTGCCAACAATTTGGTTATTACTGAAAAAAAAATAAATGATGGTGAATTTAAAAGTTCCGACGAAGAATTTAAAAGATATGCAAATGTTATGTCTCATGTAAATGAAAAACACTTTGAATCTGGCGAAATTGAAACTCTAACCCCATCGCCAAGTACAAGCAATTGTGGATCAGAAATGTTCGAAATTGACAACAAATATCATGTTATATGCGACCAAGTATATCCAATGTTTTTATCAGCATTAGATCATCAACATGCAAAAGAAAACAATTTAAGTAAAAGTAATAAATTTAGATGCGAATATTCTAAAGTTTGTAAAGTACCATGGACAGAGGCTGGATGTTCTTAAATTTCATCCAATATTGCGTTTATTTCAGAATATCTTGATTTAAGAAATGTATTGTAAAAATCTTCTTTGTTTAGATAAAAATATTGTTTTTCATCGTTTACTTTTTTTACTGTATATAAGATCAGTGTTTGTAAAACTTTATAAACATGTGAACTATGATTGGCATTCATGAAATCAAGCTTCTTTTTAAGAATTTGATTTTCAATATTTTCCCTTGTTTTTTCCGGTTGACTTGAAAAAGATTTCCACGTCATTCCACCAATTATATCAAGTATTGTCCAACAACCTCCTTGAATATCATCCATAAATGTCTTGGGGTACTGGTTTTCATCAATTTCTTCTTTATGCATCATTATTGATTTGTGTGCAGGTGTTCCTTCAGGAAATTGTACTCTTTTATCCCTTATATTACCATCAGATGAATACAAATGTTTTGATAATCCGAAATCGATGAGTTTTATATCATTTTGTTTATTATCTGTAAATACAATATTCCCAGGTTTTATATCTCTATGCACTATACCACATTTGTGAATACTTTCTAACAATTGCATTATTTGTTTTGAGAGTTTCTTAATTTCTTTATGTTGTGATATTTCTAAATTAAAACCTGTTAAGTCATTGCCATATAATGGAGTTATCAATATATACATATTACCATCCTTATTTCCGTATGAAATCACCTCCTGTGAATATGAATGACATTTTCCAGATTTTAAAACAGTCATTGTATGAAATTCGTCTGTTACTTGATACGCAGTACCTTTATGAACAGGTTGTATTTTTATAAAAACTTTTTGATTTGGATTATTCATATTTTCACCATGATATAATAATGCATCACTTGTCATCCCAATATCTTTGACTATTCTCCATTTATGTTTCTGAAAATCTATAACATCTCCTACTTTCATTTGAAGAGAAGACATCTTTTTTTGAACGGCCGTCATTCTTGTTAAACTTTTTTTCACAGTACCTAATTTCAATTTATTCATGTTTTTCCCAAGAGATTTAACTTCTTTTGACGATTTTGCAGGACTTGGTGAAACTGTTTTTGGAGATTTAACTTCTTTTGACGATTTTGCAGGACTTGGTGAAACTTTTTTTGGAGATTTAACTTCATTTGACGATTTTGCAGGACTTGGTGAAACTTCATTTAACGATTTTGCAGGACTTGGTGATTCTTTTTTTGACAATTTTGCAGGACCTAGTAAAACTTCATTTGACGATTTTGCAGTCTTTTCCCAATCTTCAAACATATATAGAAAAGCAATAAATTTCCTTTTCATTTTTTCATTTTTTAAAATATCTTGTACTCTTTTGATAATATTTTCATCAGAATTTTTTTCCATATCGTAATTGTGCGCCTATATAATTATGATATTTTTTATTGTTATAAAGTAATACATGCTTTCAAAACACTTATTAATCATATTTTTTGTTAATATCATTCTTAATTATATCGTATTAGCATGGGCTATCATGAAAAATAAAAACAATTGCATATGTCATAATGAAAAAAGATTATATATCCAGTTTTATTCATATTTTATTCTTATGCTTATATTCAAAATGTTCTTATTGAATGTTTTTGATATTATAAAATATAATTCAGTTTTATTTAATATATTTCTTTATTCTTTATTTATTATTCAAATTTTCGTTATTGTGTTTTCTATTATTTGCGTGAAAAATATTATCAAAACAAAAACAGGATGCGATAAAAAGAAATATACATTCAACTATAATGATATATTACTTGGAATATCTTTCATCATTTTGCTAATATTCTATATTATCATCTCTTTTATTTCATAGGAGCCTGTAAAACACCATTATGTTTATAGTCTTTTAGTACGAAATCTTCATAACACAATGATTCTATCCATTTTATTTTTTCATCTATTGAACATTCTACAGATGGACTTGTTTTGGATATTTCTAAAACTGGAGGTTCTTCGATTTGATTTTTAATTTGTTTTTTTACACTTTCTATATGTTCTTCGTATATGTGTAAATCTGTCATATTTATACTTATGGCATGAGGTTGGATATGTAATAATTTTGCTATAATATGTACAAGAATCGAAACACTTGCTATATTGAATGGTAGACCAAGAAATAAATCAGTGCTACGCATACTTACAGAACAATGCAATCCGTGTTTATTCTTATAAAAAACATAGAGAATATGACAAGGTGGTAAAGCCATTTCCTTCAACTGTGTAGGATTCCATCCACTTATCACAGCTCTTCTACTATTTTCAGGCTTCATCAATTCTTCAAGAACATAACGAATTTGATCAAATCCTTTTTCATCACTACCATACTTTTTACCAAAAGTTTTCCATTGCCATCCATATATAGGTCCTAATTCCCCTTCTTTATAGTGATTCAAACCAATTGAATCTAAATATTCTCTACTTGAATTACCATTCCATATATTGACATTTTTGTTTTTCAATTCATTAGAATCAATAGAACCTCTTAAAAACCATAAAAGTTCTTCAATTACACCTCTTAAAAATACTCTTTTGCTTGTTAATAGAGGAAATCTATTTTCAATGTTATAAAATGATATTATTTTTCCAAAACTTGAAATTACTTTTCCATTACGAGTTTCTTTTTCATCTCCGTTTTCAAGTACATCTTCCAATAATTTTAAATAACCTGACTCGTCACGGTATGAATCCATAATTATTTAATATCACAAAGTTTTAAATAAATTTTTCTATAAAAATATGTTATCTATCTTATAATATGAAGATCAAGAAAAACAGAAAAAGTATGGTAGAAATAATTTCAATTAAGTTGAAAAGGTCAAGAAAATCAAAAGGTGGAAATGTATCTAATTATGTTAAAACACAGTCTAAAAGACGAAAAATACGTCACGATGGTGATGACGTAAGTGAATTAATAAAAACTATACAATCTATCAAAATTGATTACGATATTGATTCTTTGAATAACTGGATGAATAACCCAGTAAAAGGTGAAGATTATGAATTATGGTATAATGAATCATTCGATTATGTTGTAGGAAAATCGCAGAATGCAAATGATATCATAAATATTGTAAAAAAAAGGTTACCAAAACTACACATAGTTCATTATAAAAATCTTGAATTTGATCATTTACTTTATCTCAATATGAAAAAACTTGGTTTTCAAAATAATTTAGAATTTACTAAAATATATGAACAAATTTCAGATGATGATTTAAACAAATTGAATGAAACAATTCTTAAAGAACGCATAATCCGTTTTTTACAAGATTACATACAAAACATATTTACATTACTGTTTGGTGTTGTAAGAGAAAGAAAACTTATTTCAGAACAAGACCTTTATAACTTAAAAGTATATCATAAAGATATTCTAAAACTTTCTAATCTTGATTATTTTGATGTTGAAATAAAAGAAGGTGTTTATAATTTTCATATGGATCGTATGAAAAGTGAAAACTATTTTGAACTTGAAAATACAATTTTCTTGGAATGGCTCAAAAAAAAAAATATGTTTGAATTTGTGAATAATTGTTTCAAAGATATTGAAGAAATAAGTTTGATTAAACATATTGATAAGAAATCAAATAGAATTCAGAAAATAGTCGATCATCTTTCAAAGGACTTAAATGACGAACCCTTTCCTCCTTATTTGAAACAAAAACCAGAAGATCCTACTAAACCAACTAAAGAATCTATTGAAGCCGAGTTTACAAATGAAACCGGTGATGAAATCGAAAAAATATTTCAAATGAGAATGTTGAAATACAAAAATATAATGAAAGAAATAGAATCATATCCTCAAAGACTAAGAAACTTTAATGAAGCAAATAAGAAATATATGAAAGAAAAAGAAGAATTTGACAAAAAAATACAAAAAATAAAACATTTAAGTATTGACTCAAATCTGACAACAGAAGATGCCATAATCAAAAGAAAAGAAATTTTACAAAATCTTTTAGGTGATCAACAATCAGAAAACAATAAAAGAAAACTCACAGATTCACAAATTTGTCAATTAGGTGAAAATGAAGATCTTATATCACCATTTACTACAAATTTCAGTCCATTAAATGAATATCCATTATATCAATTGGAAACAATTGTAAAAATTCATGGAAGAAATGATGATGGCAATATCATAAGAACAGATTGTGGAAATGCTATAGATTTATATAATTATATAATAGATTTTTTGAATGAAGGTAGAAAACCAAAGCATCCTATTTTGGATCAAGATATATCATACGATGATATAAATGAAATTTTTAGAATGATACCACATATTGTTGAGAATTTTGAAAAGCCTGATATAAATTTATATAAAGTAATTGATCCAGAACTTAACTTACATTTTGAAATGATAGATGGTAATCCCTTTTCATATTATGAAGCTTATTTAACGAAAACATTTGGTGGTGGAGACGGATATAAAACAATTGTACATCACATATGTACATTTCCTATAGTACATACACAACAACCAGACAGTGTTTCAACAGACAGAACAGGATCAGGGATGGCTGTACTTTTTGATCAATTATTTGACACAAAACGACTTTTACATAATTACAATCCACCATATTGTATAATATCGGAAGATGTTTCTAATACATTTGATACATCATATATTGCAATACCTGCAAAAATAATAAAAATGAAATCACGAGAAGATTGGGAGAATAATAGAACAAAAGATGAAATAATATCATTATTTAATGAAATGTATGACGATTTGACCCGTTTTTAAGTAGCAAATTTCATATTGACTTGGCCTCCAATAATTTCAAATAAATTATAACAATATGCATAAAGACTCATGTTGTAGTTAACAATATTATTGTATTCGACATTTATTTTTTCAAATTTCTTTTTCAGATCATTATCATAATTGGTTGGATCTACCCAAACATGGATATCTGTTTTGAATAAAGCTCCGTTATAATAACCTGTTAATATTTCTTTTTCAGGATATAAACTGAAAGCATATGTATAAATACCATTTTTAGGAACAACGGTATGATTTTCATAAGGTTGTATCATATTAAAATATTGTCCCGGTTTTCTTTCAAGTCTACTATTGTTATAAAAATTGATAGAAGCATCAACCATAATACCTTTTTTACTTTCAGGAATAGTTGGAGAATAATTTGAGAAATCATTGAAATTGTAAATATCGTCTCTTCTAAAAACCCAAACTAATTCTTTGGTTGGTAAATTTGTATTATATTCAACTCTTTCATTTTGTATTATTCCAGTTCGAGTTGTATATCTAACTTGTTCCGCAAGATATGTAATTTTAGGTTTATAACATATTCTTAATCTTTCTTCATTTTCTAAAAATATATATTTTGCATCAATATAAGGATTTAGATCATAATTGTCGTCAAGAAAATTGTTTATAGAAATTGCATTACTTTCTGATAAAGAATTAATTTCATTGTAATATATTGGACTTGTATATGTAAGTATATCGTGAGAAAAGACTTGATACAATTTTTCAGACTCTTCAAGTTCAATTGTTAATTCTATTTCATATAATTGCATTCTCAATAATGGTAACGCCAATGCTGGTGTTTTAGTAAACCAAAAATTGAGCGGCACAATTATTTCTCTTTTAGGGATAGATGGTTTAGGTTGATCATTTATATCATTTGGTTTATAACTTTCGGGATAATAATAATAAATGAATTGATTATTTTTAATTGTTACTCTGTCATTACTGATTTTAGGATTATTTATTTCAGGAACATTTCCAATAAGAGTATCAAAATTTTCATGCACCGTTGTTAATTCATTCCATATATTCATCCATTCTCCAGTAAGTTCATCTATTGTTATTGATCCATTTAAAGTTATTGTTGCTTTTTTCATTATAATAGTCCCAATATTTTCAACCCATCTGAATCTATACTGATCACTTGAATAAACATTTGGTAATGTAAAACAGAAATACATTTTACTCAAAAGATCACCATGTCTTCCAATTTTACATTTGATTGTATTTGAAGTTCTATTAAGTTTGTTACTATTAACTGAAATAAAATCAAGTATTCTTGATTCCATTGAGAAATTGGTATGTCTTTTGAAAACATATTCATAAAAGCTTATTTGGGGATTTCCAACCAAATAATTGTCAATTTGACCACTTGATGCTAATTGTAATAAACCACCTCCCATTTATATATAAATGATGGGTAATATCTTATATATATTTAACATTTAAAAAGGCTTTGGCATATTATTATCATCAGTTCTTGAGAAACTTATTTCTTTACCATCTTGATCGTCTGATGTTACTTTTACTGCTGTAACAGGGAATTTTTCATTATAAAGATCTGTAATTTGTTTTGTATCTAACCCATAATTGAAATATGTTAGATTAGCAATTTTGATTTTATTTTCATCTGCAATCTCATTATCTAAATTAACATATAATTTCCCCCGGTTATGTTTCATAGTTGTTGATCCATAAGAACCATTATAAGGAGATTCTACATATCTATCAAGTACAGTGACGCCATTTAAATATATTTTACATGAAGTCTTATTTTTATACAATATATCATTGTTTGGATTAGTTTCTTTGAGAACAATTGTCATCATAAACCATCTTTTATCATACATTGATTTATTTAAATCGTAAACACCCAATAATCCATTATTCTTCTCATACATCTTTCTGCTATTACAATTAACAGAGTTTTTGCCATATTCACGGAAAGAATCAGGACTTGTTAAAGTATTGTATTCAACAAGAAGTGCAGAACCATCTCCTGTTAATCTCAACAAAGGATTTTTGACAAGATAATATTCACCCTTTCTTTTCAAAATACAATTTGAATCATTTGTGTAAGGTACCTTAACTTTGTTTCCTCTGAGAAAAATGGTGTAATCATCAGAAACTGTTGAAAATTTGTCTTGATCTAAATAAAGCCAAAAATTATAACTATATTCCGCACCACCTTCTTGATTCACTGAAGGAGATAAATCTAAGAACGATGAAGCATTTTTATCAAATGTATCTATTTCAACCGATTTGACAGCACCACCGAAATCTAAAATTCCCTCAAATATTTGTTCTTTTCTTCTAACATTGTTTTGACTGAAAGAATTGAGTACTTCTTTATTGTATACTACATAAGCGATGAATGTTAACAGTAAAACAATAAATATTGCAAAAATAATTTCAACAATATTTACAGAATTCATTTAATCTATAATATTGGTATATTTTTATTCCAACTTATATATTGGATATTGTAATCCATAATTTGATAATCCTAATGATGCTAAAAATCCATCAAGAGGTCCTTTGTTATAATCATTGTGGATATCTTTATTATTGAGATCATAATTAAACATTGTAATTTTAGAAATTAAACCTGAAAATCCAGGACCTATTGAAGATTCAAATGATCCTCCTGTATATAAGTCACCCATTTTATCAAGATTTAAATTTGATATTTTGATTTTAGAACCAAAATCATTTGTTTCATCTGTCGAAATAACTTTTGATAAATCACCATCTACATATCCAGTAATAGTTCCATTATTGGAATTCTCATTGACTACGATACCAACATGAACCCATCTTTGTAATGGAATGTATGGAATAACTATTCCTTGTTTCATAAAATCGGATAATTGAGTACTGTTCATATTTTGAATATTGTTTATGTTTGTTGAAGTTTGACTTGGGCTGAAACGGATGTAAAGTTTATTTTCGTGTTTATCCAAAAATACAAATGGACTTGCTGACGAAACATCATTTTCATCTCCTATATGAAAAACATGTCTATATGAACCAGAATATTTATTCAAGTCGTGAATATAAATCCAAAATGTGTAAGTTCTTCTCTTTCCATTACCAGATTTATTGAATTCTTTGATAGGATATTTCCCTTGTTTATTACATATAATAGGTTGTTTTGTTGATTGTATTGTAACACTTGATTGATTGAAAAGTTTATTTGAAATAATATAATGTAATCCATATGCTACCAATATTCCAACAACGAATACGCCAAGAAGACCAATATACATATAGTTGTTCGTAAAATTTTGAAAAACCTCTTCTGATTTTTGTTTGTATTCATTGAATGACATATTTTCTTTCAAAAAATCAAAAGATTTCTCAGGTTTTTCAATTGATATACTTTTATCAAATGAATCAATTGGTAATTTTGGTGTTTCTGGTAATTCAATTTTACTCATAAACCTAACTATCTAATTAAAGGAAATAAAATTTCTGGTATTATTTATGTGATAATTGTTTATTTGATATAATGGAAAACTTTTTGTATAATTTCTTTTAATATTCTTTTTTTGTAAAGATATAAAGCTCAATATTTTAGTAAAATTTGCTATATTACAACGTTTGTCTTTTTTGTTTTCAAGATTTAGAAAATCATATATAATGCTTGTAAAATAATCTACAACTAAATTTGATGAATTTGTCTTATACATCATCATATCATATATTATAAAATTTATCAGAAAATGTTTATACAATATATTACATTTTGATATTGTTATTTTTCGATTCTTCAACTCAATAATGATATTTTCATGAAATCTCAGTGGAATTATCCATGGATCTGTTAAAATAGTCTTGGTTATTCTATTTCTTTGAAAGTCATTTCCATATAGAATATTCACATTTATTAAATCATCCATGTTATCAAAAAAATCTGTTTCACTATATTCTATTTGTTTTATACATTGTGACAAATTTTTGTTGTTTTTGACAATCTTCTTAATGTTTTTGCATTTCGGAAATTTTTGTTTCAAGGTTTTTTGAACATCATCGCTTTCAGGATCAAATAGTTCTATTATTTTACATTTATTTTTGATACTTCCTACTCTTTTTATAACCTCACATGATGATATACAAATAATAGGTATTCGTTTGATTCTCATTGTTGTTAAAAGATTTATTAAAGATGAATTGACAGTTCTATCTATTGTAATTATAGAGTCAAAATCGTCAATAATTATTATTTTCGGATTATGATTATTTGTTAAGGTTTGAAGAAGTGAACTTGAAGATGCTTTGATTATATGATCAATTAATTCATTACTATTAGAACAGATATTTGAAGAAATATAAGTTACGAAAAGTGTCAAATCTTGACAAATCTTTTTTATCGAATATGTTTTACCAATACCCGAATTTCCTGTGACAAATAAAACATCATCAAAACATATTTTTGATACATAATCTTGTGTTTTACTTTGAATCCATGACACTATTTCATCATATTTTTGAATATTACCACATAATTCCATTTATATATATAATTAATTTCTTCTTTAATACATCATCATTTGTACAGATATAACAATATAGTAACAAAATACCGCAAGAACACTTAGAATTACCTCTAAATTAATTAATGATGTCGAATGAGAAATATCATCATAATCGAATGTTTTGAGATTGGAGTTTGCATCGAAAATCATAGCAGGTTTCAAAATAATTATTAATGAAACTAAAATAATATATAGTAAAATAGTATATAATATTCTACTTGTCATTTATCTAATAAATAAATATATTAATTTATTAAAGAGATAACGTATGTCATATCAGAATATGTTTATATACATATCAATGTTTTTATTTATTATATTTATCCAAAAAACATTAAATATTGAACATTTTGTTGAATATAGTCCTTTTTATTATCAAAATAAGATAAATTCTCAAAATATTTTTAATAATACGATTCTGCTTACAAATAATGATACTGAAGGAGAACAAATAGAAAAGTTATTAAACACAAACAGTGTAAACAAAGTAATCAAATATATCGACGGTATGAAATGGAAGAAATGGAATAAAAATGTAACTCAAAATGTCAAAAATGCTAACGATACAGCTATGAAAACATTACAAACAAAATTGAAAGGAAAATATAAAATTGAAATCAATAAAATTAATAGATATAGAGAAAATCAACACAGTGATAAAATTGTTATAATTGAAACAGATATATTAGTAGACTTTTTTCATTTTAATGTATTATATTATAGTAATTTTGCAAAAAATGAAATTGTAATAATATTATGTAAATTAATTGGAAGAATTAAAGAAACAGAGTTGTATGAAAATGAGTTAGAGTATTACAATATAAATGATGAAAACAATGATTATGTATTAGTGGAAAATAAGTTAGATAAAAGACAAGAATTTGTAAAAGACGAGGACATTCAAAGTGAGAAACATGAAAATATCAAGGTGATTGATTTAATATATAATAAATTTATGGAGGATATTAATGAAGAGGAAGATGTAATAAAACATATATTTTTCAAAAGAAATCATGATTTCATACAGAAACTATTTTTAAATAATTTAAATAAAAATGATAAGACTTATCATAAATATAAGGAAATACAAATGACCGATGAATATATATATTAGTTGATATAAAGAATTATTATGATAAATCTGTAGAATGATTTTGTTTTATAGCGAGTTTTGTCAACATTGTAAAATTTTATTAGAAACAATTGAAAGACATGATAAAAATAAAATTGTCAAAAAGGTATCAGTAGATGCATTAAGATCATTGAAAAAACCAATTGATCCAAAAATTCATTCAGTACCAGCTCTACTATTGAATAATACAGGAGAATATATTTTTGGCAAGTCTGTTTTTGATTATCTATTATTACCAAATAGAGGTGTTTTATTTGCAAATAATGGATCTGTAGTTAAAAATGAACCGAAAACAGTTTTAACTGAACCATCTGCATTCACATTAGGCACAATATATTCAGAAAACTTTTCATCGCTGGAAAATGAAGAACAATTAGATGATAGAAATTATACATGGGAAAGTATTGGAAATAACTCAGAAAAACCACAAATTGTACAAAATACAGACAACCGTCCAATAGATACTAACAAAGAAGGAACAAAAAAAGATTTACCATCAATAGAGGAATTGATGAAACAAAGATCGAATGATTTTTGATAAAATATATATAAAGAGTTGATATTATATAAAAAATAGTGAAAGATGAGTTCTGTTTTTATTTTTAATCAATATTATATAGATTTATTAAAAAGGATAAAAACTCAATGTAAAGAAAAGAAAGAAAATGAGGAATTTAGTCGAATTTTGAAAGTTATAAAATCAGAATATTCAACACTTGATAAATCTTCATATGAGTATATAGAATTTATAAATAACCAATTTTCTGATGAGAATTGGAATAATTTTGTAGGAAATGAAAACTGGGTCGCTGAAAATGGAGATATTGAATTGTATAAATCCATTACATTAGATCAGGTATCAAAAATATTCAATGATGAGTATTTACATCTTCATTTTCTGAGTGTATTTTTCATATTTAAAACCGAGAGAGATGAACAAGATAATACCAAGATAGTTAATTTATTTCAATCATCCGAAAGTGAAAAAATAGAAGATATAGTTGATGAAAATATCAGAAATATTATTAAAAGATTATTGGATATACGTAATAAGAAAATGAAATCAGATACTGGTTTTGATATGAAATTCATTGAGGATACAACATTAGGAAAACTTGCGAAGGAAATAATTGAAGATGTTGATATTGGAAAAATGCAAAAATCTATAGGTGAAAAAGGAGATGTCTTAAAGGCAATTGGTGATCCTGAAAGTGGTTTTGCTGAAATTATAACAAGTGTAAGTCAAAAAATGGCATCCAAGATTTCAAATGGTGAATTAAAACAAGAGAATATAATCCAAGATGCTATGAAATTAGCATCATCGATGCCAGGAATGATGGGTAATGGTTCTAAAAATACACCTGATATGTCTAACATAATGCAAATGATGTCGACAATGATGGGAAATGGAAATGATATGCAAAATCTCTTTAAACAAATGTCAGGATCTAAGAAAAAAGGTCAACGAAATGTTGTGAATGAAGGTGCATTAAAAAAAATGGCAGCTGCAAAAAAGATGAAAAATAAACTTCATAAGAAACAAAAGGAACAAGTTGATAATCCAGTGTGAAATTAAAAAGTTGAAATACAATAGATAAAGGGTTTATTATGTTTTGGACAGAAGATATATCTGTGTTGTTAATTCCTACATTATTACCGACAGATTACATGTCATTTGACGAAAAAATGAATACATTAACAAGACTTGTAATTTTCATATGCATCATATTATCTTTGATCACACAAGATATCAATATTATTCTATTTATGATGATTATAATGATTTTTATTATAATTATATATAAATATAGTGAAAAATATCGTGATGATATTGCTGAGAAGTTTTTGAATGAAAATGATTTAGAAGTCATTGATAATTTAGTATGTATAAAACCTTCTATAAATAATCCGATGATGAACCCGAATATAACTCATTTAAGAGATTATAGTAAAAATGAAATTTCAGGTGCTTGTCCATCATTCAATGAAAATATAGAAAAACAAATAGAAGAAATTTTCGATAAACAGAACTTTATTAACTCAAATGATTTATATAATCGTTCTTCGTTATTAAAAAGACAATTCTATACAGTACCAGGAGATTCTATTCCGAATGATCAGAATGAGTTTGGAAATTGGTTATATAATAGAGGTCCTTCCTGTAAGGAAGGTAATTCAAATCGTTGTTATACAAATATGTATAGAGATATTAGATTATAAATTATTTTTTTATTTATTTGAATAAGATAGAATAATGACATCTTTATTTAACTCTGAGATAAAGTTGAACTCTGATAAATGTTGGATGAATGCAAAAGATAATAATAATAATAAAATCGAAAAATACTCATTATATTACAATGATTCATATAAAACAGAAACTGAAATCGGTAGTTTTCCACAATTTTCTTATGACCATGTAAATCTAAATGGAAGAACTGGTTATGGTGTAACAGATGATTATTTAATTGATGTTTATTCTTCTTTAAGAAATTCCCAAGAAACTATGACACGTGATAGATGTCCTGTACAACTTTCAACAAGAATATTTGCAGGGGGTCCCAAACTCACTGGAACATGTAGAAACATTAATAAAGAATTGGATTTAATGTGTGGTAATGATACCAAACTTACTCCCAATGATAAAATGGTCGATGAAGTCATTGGATCTTTTGCTACACAAAATGGTATATGTAATAAACATATTATGGAAAAGACAACAAATGTTTTTGCACCTTTATTAGATTGTGTTAAAGAAGTTCAAAATCCGGATCATATTGTTCCTTCGTGGATTAGAGGAGGAGAAGATACAAGATCGTATGTAAATAAACAGAAATATAATAGATGTAACAGAAAATAAAATCTATTTATATTTATTAGATAATGAGTTTTAATAGAGGCAAGTATGACAATTGCTCTTATAAACAAAATTTACAAAATAATGTTAGTACATTGAGTTATGTTCTTTCCCCTATGAATTTTGAAAGAGAGGATAAATGCAGACATCAATTGGGATTTATCGGAGGTACTTCTGTTTCACATATCAAGGGTAATATCATAGATTTAGAAAGTGAATTAAGAGGACAAACGAGATATATTTCAAAATGTCCTGATAATTTATATGTTCCAACCGATGATGGTATTATTAAAAATGATAAAACCGATCCAATTGATACTACCGCATTACATTTACCAGCTTGTCAATCTATAATGTACAGAAGTATTCCAAAACCTCCTCAAATGGAATATAATAAGTGTTAATATAAAAAATATATATCAATAATAGAACATGAATCAACCAAATGATACAAGAATTAATTATGATAGTTGCAGTTACACTGAAAAATTAAAAAGAACAATTGGACCTGGTTTATATTCATTGAACACACCATATAATGATTGTTCCGACTGTGATGGTTTTCCTGATGATCCATCTCTTAGATATCAAAATTATGGTCCTAATACATGTATGATGAAAACTGCTGTCGATGATTCAAGTGAATTACTTGGTATTAATTACAAATTAAGTAAATGTAATGCCGAAGAATACTTTCCTGGCAAATATCAAAAAACAAGTGGATGTACTGTCGATAACTATAAAACAAGAGAATGTTCGGCACCAAGAGAAGATACAAGACTTTCTAATCCGGCTTGTTCTTTAAGAGGTACTGGTATTAATAGATGGGAATGGTTATGTTATGATCCACAATCAAAAGCAATTGAAGATTTTGACAGAGTTCCTGTAAATTACAGAATGGTTGCAAAAGATAACCATGTTCCTTTAATTGAAAAACCAATGGATCAAACCTTATGTTTTCCTCAATATAATGGTAATATTAAAATGGCCGATGAAGCTCTTAAACAATGGCAAAAAGGAAATGCACAAGATATGTTCGCACCTGGAAATCCATTAGGTGCAGTAAATTACGGTAACTTATGTAAATAAGTATAAAGAGTATTGTTTTTATTAAATATATATGAATGTATCGAAAAAACACATATATATTAATGATATTGAAATCCGGGATTTTTTAAATAATCACGATCTTCGTTTCTTCAAACATCAAAAGTATTTATTGAATAAAATGTTGGACATAGATTCTGGATTTTATGTAAAACTATTTTCATGGGATTCCACTATTTTATTGAATTCATATGAAATAACCAATAAAATAAAACATATTAATATAGTTAAACCGTTATGTTATTTTGAATATGAAAGTGATATTATAGATTACTTAAATAATACCAAATTTAATGAATTTGAAGAATCATCTGTTATTATTTCGAAATACTATAGTCCTGTTTTGGAAAAGATATTCGAAAAAGATGTTCTTTTACAAATTATTCTTTTGTTGTATTTTGTATTCTTTAAATATAGTATTGGTTTTCAAGAAATCAATATCGATAATATTTATATTGATATATTAAAAAAAGATAAGACAATTCGATACAATTTTTTAGATAAATGTTTTCAGATTCAAACGTCTAATATTGTTTTATTTGATGACTTTTGTAATTCCTTTAAGACAAATGATATCAAATATTTGATGGGGTGTGTAGAAAACATCATGTGTAATTATAGTACTTTTCGCATTGATAACATTGACATCAATAATCCTGTTAAATTATTAGAAAACATTATTTTATTTTTAAGATAGATATTTTTATGATACTATTTTTTATATATTAATGATAAGAGGGAAAACAATGATGGAATTGGCATCCCAAGACAAACCATCGATGAAAAATATTTATGAATCATCTTTTTTAGAAAGTGTAAAACGTGATCAGATTAAAAGAGGAAACGATCTTTTTAACAAATCTAAAGATACATTAAATTCGGGTGTTTTTCCTTTACATAGTGGATCATCTGCTTTTGCAAATATTAATAACCAAACTAATAATGACATTTCTTTATTAAGTGGTAAAAGATTTGATAAAGGTAGTTTTAAACATAATAATATGCAACCGTTTTTGAAAGGTAATGTTACACAGAATACCGATGTTGAAAGATTTTCTAATAATTTAGATATGAAAACTGGTAACAATATATTTTATCAACAAAAAAAGGAGGTTGAAAATACATTCAAAAACACCAATATTGATAATATAAATGGTTCCAAATCTCAAAGTGATTTCCTCAAAAATCGTATCAGTTCTTCACAAATTATGAATAATGTTTTACCATTTGAACAACAATATATTGGTCCTGGTATCAATAAAGGTTTTACAACTGATGGAAGTGGTGGATTTCAACAAAATGATACTAGAGATTATGTCATACCTAAAACTGTTGATGAATTAAGATATCAGTCTAATCAGAGAAGTTCAGAATTTCAAGTCCCGATCCCTGGTCCTGCTAAAAAAACTGAACAAAGAGCTGTTATTACTCCTTTGAAAAAAAATAAACCCGAAACTACTTATAAACAAGGAATTGCGAATTGGTTTTTCTCGAAAGCAAATATAACCAAAGATACTGCCCGACCTGAAATTGATATTAAAGATACTCATCGACAGACATCACATGTTGAATATAATGGTACTGCTACACTTGTTAATGTTCCAGGAATGTCTACGAAAGATGATTATGGTATGAGTAAAATTATTGTTTATGATAATGAAAGAACTTGTACTGAACAAACCCCTATTACAAATTTATCAACTACTGTAAAAGCAATAGTAAATCCAGTTTTAGATGCAATACGTTTATCTCTTAAAGAGTATTTAATAGAAGCACCAAGAGCAGTTGGAAATACAAGTATTCAAATACCAAATAAGTTAGCTGTACACGACACGAATGATACTATGAAAACAACTGTTAAAGAAACTACAATACATGATAGTGAGAATTTAAATTTAACCGGGCCAGACGAGTCTTATTCTGCTTTACATGATACAGCAAAGACAACAGTTAAAGAGACAATTATTCACGATAGTGATAATTTAAATTTAAGTGGTAATGATAAGAACTATTCTGCATTACAGGATGATTTGAAAAAAACTGTAAGAGAAACTGTTTCACCTTATGATACTGTTAGAAATATTGGAAAAGGACAATATAGAGTATATATGCATAATGCGGAAATTGCTAAGAAAACAATGAAAGAAACTACCATTAAAGGCAAGACTGAATTGGGTTATATTGGAGGTATTATTAATGGTATATTAGGAGGATATGCTACAAAAGAAGTTGATATCAGAAATAGTCATAAACAATTTACAGTAGATAATGAAAATATAGGTATCGCCAAATCTTTGAATGATCATCGTCAAGTTAGTCGTGAAAATGTTGAAAATGCTGAAATAGATGGATCTCGTGAAAGATTATTAATGGATGCAGGCGGAACACCAAATCCTGGAAGAGTTAATGTACCAATTGATAAAAAAGATATAGATATGAAAACAAATCGTTTAGTGACAGATAGTTATGCTCCAAGAGATAGTGGAAATATTGGTAAAATATATCAAACAAGACCTGATATACAAGAATGTAATATAACCAGGGATATAAAAGATATGAATGCATTTGAAAATAGACTGGATGGTTCTATTTTGGAGTCATTAAATAATAATGATTTCAATATAAAAATAAATCCATTGCAAACTATAGATAATCAATGATAACAAATATCATTAAAAATGGAAGTAATTATTTAAAACTATATTTGGAAGAAGACATAATAATAATATCAAATGATCATATATTATATACAAATGGTGATTTAAAAAAAGAACATTTGAAACCGAAATGTTTTACTAAATATCATGGTATTGGTACAATTGTAATAGGACATCATCGTATGTATAATAATATTTTACATTTAAAACTAAAACCTCATTCGAGTTATAATATATTACCTGAAAACTTTATAGCATGTTCTGAACATTTGAAAATTGTTTTTGTTCCTGGTGAAAATAAAATGACTTTACAAAATATTTCAGAAGATATACAATATTTATGGTTATTTGCATTTGGAAATTATGAAAAAATAAGTATGAATGATGATGAAGAAATGCAATTAAAGAAAGGACTCTTATTAATCCATGATTCTGAATTAGTGATTTCAGAAAACACTGAATTCAATATAATAAAAGGTCCTTGTAAATTCTATATTCAAACAATGATAAATGTTCAAAATATTAAACCAGATGAGAATATTATAACAAATTTATTGGAAAAAGTTAAAAATAAAGGTAAAATAAGAAATACCTTGCGTAATATATAAAGTTTTGTTGAAAAATATATATAGAATGCAAAGTTTATCAGATACGCATAAGGAATATATTGAAATGATTCAAGATTTCATTTCAGTACCCTTATCACAAAGAATATATGATATTTATGTTGAAAATAATAAGAAGGGGAAAAATGTTTTACAAGAATTTCAAAAAGAATTAGAAAATATTCCAAATTGGAATAATCATATAATTGAGATTGAAACACATAATATTATTGAAAAATCTGAATGTAATTATCTTTATAAACTCATTAAATTAGCTATAAATTTAAGTATTAAGATAAAATTTAATCAACATGGACATAGTTTGAAAAAACTGAAAATAAAAATGCCTTCTATTGAAGATTTTATTCACAAATGTTTTATTAATTCAGCTTCATTTTGTTGGAAACATGCCTATCTTTTTACGACAAATAAGCTGACCTCTGTACAAATTCAAAATAATATGAATACAATTGAAAACAATATCAGGAAAATGATTTCTAAATCATTGAGACATTGTATCAATGGAAAAGACTTAATAGAAGAGTTGGAGAGTTTATCGGATAAGTCTTATAGAAAGAGAAGTAACATCAAAATGCAAGGAAAAACTAAAGAATATTATGAAGATTATGAAAATTCAAATATTGAAAAAATTTCAGAAGAGATCAAAGATTTAGATGATACAAATCAAGTTTCTAAGGAAGATATAGATTCCGACGATGATATTGAACATGTATCTAAAGACGATGTAGAGTTTGATTATGATGTAGAACAAGTTTCTAAAGAAGATGATATAGATGATAATAGTAAAAATGAAGAATTTGTTGATGATATCAATGAAGAAGATAATGAAGAATTCGTCGATGATAATGATGGAGAAGATGTAAAGGATGATGATAATAGAGAAGATAATAATGAAGAAGATGATAATGGAGATGATGATAATGAAGAAGATGATAATGGAGAAGATGATAATGGAAAAGATGTAAATGATAATGAAGATGTAAATGATGACAAGGATGATAATGAAGAAGATGATAATGGAGAAGATAAAAAAAGAGATACAGAATCCGATGAAGAATCAGATGATATAGCAAATGAATATGAAACAGAGAATACTGATATGTCAAATAGATTTCAATCAGATGACGATATTTCTTCACAAGAAAATGAAGACGTAAAAATTGTTAAAATTGATGATGTAAGTAAAAATCAATATTTCAAAAAAAGGACAAATTTATTCTTCTAAATTATGTTTATCTATAGTAAATAAGTAAATGAAGAAAAAAGTTGAAACTGTAAATACATGGTATATAGTTCTTGCGATTTTGTTATGTATATTAATAATTTTAATAAGCTTCTTATTATATTATGTTATGAAACTACCAAAGGACAAAATACAAACAAAGAAAGAGGTTATATATATCAAAGATAGTATACCAGAACAACAGGAGAATATCAAAATCTACCCTCAAGACCTTCCTAAATATGATAATGAGGAATATCAACAAGTTGGTATATTAACAGCAAATGAAACTGATAAGGAACCTATAGTATTACCATTATTTGCTAAGAAATTGAGAAATAATAGAGATAGATGGCAGTATTACACTGCTACCGATAAAAATAACATGATGAGATTACCTCTACATCATCAGAATATGGATTGTGATGATTCAATAGGATGTAAAGAGATATATGACGGGGATATAATAAATGTTGAAATATATAAGAATAGAGTTTTCACAGCAACTATTTATAAGAATAAAGCTCCTCAATATTTTGCAGATAGATATTAATAACGAGATGATGTTTTTTTAACTTTAATAGTACCTGTATTCTTTTTTTTAGTGAACACACCTGTATCAAATGGTTCGTTATCTTCTTCTTGTTCTACTCCCATTTCTCTTCTTTGATCTTCTAAATTTTGTAATTCCCATAAGTCATTACTACACATTTTAAAATTGGAATCAGATGCTTTATACCAGAAAACCTGGTCTTCTATTTTATTACTTTGTATTTTATTATCAATAACAAGACACTCAAAGTTATCAGTTGTTTGTGTCATAACTTGATCAAATACTTCAAATGTTGGAAACATTCCTGCATAATTTTCATAAATCTTTTGTCGTTCTCTTATTATATTATTTCTAAAAATGAAGACATAATCAACATTGTTTCTTAAAACAGGAGGTAATCCAAGTGAATGTTGCATGGTTATAAGAAAGAATATCTTGTAATGTCTTCCATTCATAAAAATAGATCTGATATTAGTATCATTAATCCATCTTTTATCATATAAACAATCGTCTAAAATCAGAAATGCTCGAGCATCTAATTGTGATTGTCCAGTTTTTTTTAATTCTTTCTTCCTTTCGGTTGAAAGATTTATTTGTCTATCTAAGAATTTTTTAATTACTTGTTCTTCGCATTCATCATATATCAGCATTTTAGGTATAAACTTTTCAAAATATCCATTTGCTCTTTCTGTCGGACTTATCACAATACCAACTGGGATAGATCTATGATAATTTAAAATATCTTTCATACAATATGATTTACCAGTGTTTCGTTTACCTATAAAAACTACAACAGAATCTGAAGTAATACGTGATGGATCAAATTTTTTGAGTTCCAACTTCATATATATACTAGAAAGATATGTGACTATTTTATATCAATTTATTTTTATTATTGATTTAAGACACAGGATTAAATCCTGTATACACATTTTCTTTTATTTGTTTCAACATCATATTATCTATATTTTCTTTAATTTGATTGTTATCAATAACTTCATTATCAAATACATAATAAAATATAATTGTAAGTAATATATATAGAATTAGAAATAATCCTATATTTGATACTGAATATAAATCGTAATCTTTAACGTTTTTATTATATTCATTCATTTGTAATATTGTAAAAAGTATAATTGAACAAACCAGTGACCATATAAAATACATTTCCTAAAAACAAGTATTATTTATTTTGTTAAGATTTATACTCATGTGTCTTTTTGAAAGAAATATCGATTCTAATTAATTCAAAGTATGTATCTGACAACTACATTATTTTACCAAAACCATTTAAAGCCAACTATATTGATAATATATTATGCAGTTGAAACTTGGATCAGAAAAATCTGGTTTTATCTATGGGGGAGAAATAGTGAAAAAACTTTTGAAACATTTGAATCCAAATTTAGAATTGGTCCTTCAACATTGTAATGGTTCGGATATAATCATATCTTCGACAGATCATTCTAACCATTCCTCGGATACAGTCAATTATTCAAAAAAAAATTATATTTATTACTCTGGAGAACCATATATCCAACATTTTAATAAACATCATGATAAATATATAATCATTGGAACAATTTTAGATACAAGATCAAATTACATATATATTCCTTATTTTTTACAATCAAGCCATCTGTATTTGAAACGAAAATATACAAATAACAATAGACCATTTTTTTTAGCATATTGTAATTCAAATCGTATTGGTGAAAGAGAAAGGTTATTTAGAATGTTTGTTGAAAAGTCTTCGGGTGACATTTGTCATTCTTTTGGAAAATGTAACGGGGGAAAACCAGAAACGCAAAAAGAAAAAATTGGAGGAGGGTGGGCTGGGGATGAACTGATTGACAAGTATAAAGACTATTCTTTTGTGATTGCTATGGAAAATTGTAAAAAAAATGGTTATGTTACTGAAAAAATCATAAATGCATTTTATAGCGGTGCTATACCAATTTATTGGGGTTCAAATAACGTTAATGACTTTTTCAATAAAAAGGCTTTCATCAATGTCGATGATTTTGAATCATTTGAGAAATGTGTAGAGTATGTTTTGAATATGACTGAAAAGCAAAAACAAGCAATGATGAATGAACCAATTTATAACACCGAAAACGATATTGTAAATCTCTTTAATCACGAATATAATATAGGTGGTAATTCGAAATTAGATGAGTATGTTGAAATACTGAAGTCCATATTGCATCCAAGTACATATCAATAACAATGGATTTTAAATAGTATGAATATATGCTTTTTAAATAGTTTAGTGTATTTTGAGTACATGTTTACTACTTTTTCTAAAAAATAAAATAAGTTTATAAAATTTTAAAATATGTGAAGGAATGTACTCTTTTTAGGGGCTTACAACTCTTTGAAATATACTTGCATTAAATTTGTAACGATAAGAGAACAGCTCATTTGTTCTATTTCATTTTTTTGAACATTGTATCTTATCAACATCTTTAATAATTTGTGGTAATAAAAAAAGTAACATATTTTTTAGGAGGAGATTACAATGATGCACAATTTGAAAGGATACTTTATATTTTGAAATTTTGTATGAAACATAGAAAAATTAATTTTGACATTGACATATTTATAGAAGTCATGAACGAAAGATTGTTCAAATTTCTCACGAAGACCATTGTTGATAAAGAATTAACTGAACAAAAAGATTATGATAAAATAATATTATCTGATATTTGTGGTTTTATCAAAATTGACTATTATGATTATAGAGATAATGAAAACGATAATTGGTTAATTAAAATTTTGGAGTTTTGTGGAAAATATAGAGGTTTTAATCTCAAACATTTTCAGAAATTGTCTTCAAGTATTCTTGCTTATTATAGAAAATATGATAATGAATATGATAATGATGGTAGTATCAAAAATGACAATATAGCAGCATTTGTTAGAAAAATATTGAAAAAAGAGTATATTGATGTCAATGAAACTCAAACAAATATAAAAGAAATCCATAAAATATTACTCAATATTTATAATGAAATATTTGATAAGATTCTATTTTTGATATATGAGAAAAGTATGACAATTGAATTACATTATCATGAAAGAAAAGAATTGAAGTTATTAATGAGGCACATAATACAAAATATTAATAAAATTATTATCAATTTTAATTCCAATGATTTTCAAGATAAAGATATTAAAAAATCTCTGCTTCTAGACATCAATTCGGTAGATGCTGATTACAATTGGAGATCAAGTGGTAAATATGACGGTATATCTCCGCCTAGGAATTATATTCAAAAAATTATTTTAGGAGACGATGACACTTTGAGAATATTGCAAAAACACAATGCATACGATAATGTAAAATATCTTGTTACTGATTTTCAAATTGTCAATTGAATAAGTTTTTGCACATTTGTGATTTATAAGTTATTCAAAAACTCAATACAAACATCTTAGGGGGTTTGATTGGAACGAATACGATTTAGTGTTCATAAAAGGTAATAGAATTCCTACCATTCTTTAATTTGACGATCTTTTTTCGATTATTGAGTACATGTTTGTTACTTTTTCTAAAAAATATTATAAGTTTATAAAATTCTAAAATATGTTAAGAAATGTACTCATTTTAAGGGCTTAAGGAAATATAATTATATGAAAATATTATGAACGAACTTAAACAACAACAAATATATTATTTTTGGACTTTATATGAAATAGAAGGTATACATAAAGCAATGAATTGGTTAGATACACAAAAATATTATGAAGATGAAGATTCATGCCGTGATGATATAACTAAAATTTGCAAAAAGCTTGATAATCTTTCTGTATGAAAAATAAAAATGATTTCATTATTGTTATCATATAATTAAAATGTCAACTTCTCAAATGTCAATAATGAACAAACATATACACTTGATTATTTACAGTTAATCTTGGAAAATGCATACAATACTGTTTTATCAAATAACAATCATATTTTTATTATTGATGTTGAAACAACTGGTTTACCAATTCGATCTTCTTATAATAGTATCCCAGACCCTTCTTCATTTCAATTATATAAAAACGCTCGTGTGATTGAAATTGCCTATAAAATATATGAATGAAGGACAAAATATTGATACAGTACTAAATAATTTAACAGAAGATTTGAGAAATGTTACAAAAATTGTTTCCCACAATATTGATTTTGATATCAATGTCATCCTTGCTGAATGCTTCAAGATGGAAAACACAAATATTATCAAAAAAATAAATAGTATTGAAAAATATTGTACGATGAAAAACGGACAATCTATTATGAAAGTCAAAAAGTTTCCAAAACTGGTGGAACTATATAAATATATTTTTCAAAAAGATATTTATAAAGAACATCGAGCTCTATCGGATGTTGAAATTTGTGCAGATTGTTACTTTAATTTATCCTAAATATTTAAAAAAATGACGGTAAGACTAAATAAATAATGAATCAAAATGAATTATTACAGATATATCATAATACTATCGATTGTATGTTCAATATTTAATTATAACCATACATTGATCTATTATGACAAATATGTTCCCGATAACTTTTCTCGATCCAAAATACTTAATAAAAAATATTCATGTATCAGATATTATCATAACAATGAATTTTATAAATATACTGAAAAAACATGTGAAAAATACAAATACGATTATTTACTATTTCAATTGCAAAAGTCTATTCATATCAATGATTATGTTTTATATAATATATTTTGCATAATTATGTTGTTACCTGTCTTATTTATCCGAGAATAAAATACATTTCAATCTTGATATATATATGTCAATGTTATCATTATCGATATATTTATCATAATGCAAAAACCATTTAAAAAATGATTGGAAATTAGTCATTTTTTTACTCTGAGAAATATATAATATGTTATCTTCATTGATAACGATTTTATCAATATCATAATCGTTATCTTTTAAAAATGTGTTATATATACAGCCAATATTTATTTGTGATTGTAGAATAAATTCCTTATTTCCAATAATTGGTGAATTATATAAAAAACAAGATGTAATAAAGAGATATTTATATCTTTCTGAAAGATCATATGCTATAAGTGATGCTAATGATCCACTTATTGAATGACCTGATATATAAAGATGTGCAACATTATTATTTTCAGATAATTTTGATATATGTTTGATGATACCATTTTTTATTTTTTCGTATTCTAAAAATATACCCTTGTGCACCTTTATTTTGCCATGAATTGATATTAGTTTATTATTGACATTCATGTCTAATTCACAGTAAGGACATATAAATATCAAATTATCGTTTTTCAATAGAAAACAGCTTGTTGTATTTTCTGATATGTAATGTATTTTATTATTAACAACAATTTGATGCAAATAACCAAGATTTGTATCTTTATCAATTTCATTCATGAAATCATGTGGAGTTTTATTTGCTAATTTGGACAATAACGCACATTTATAAAGATCATTAATAAAGATTTTATTCATAAATTTTATACAATATAGGTAAAAATTCTATATTTTATAGATAAAAAAAGATTTGATATTTAGTTACTGTAAGCAAGACCACCCATACCAGACATGATACGAAGGACGTTGTAATTTACAGCATATATAGATAAATTTCCAGAAACTTTGGAAGATACTGATAATACAGCAGTATCTATACGAGACATATTAAGGGTTCCAGAGGGTTGGTGTTCTTCGGGTTTAAGAGCGAATGAATATACATTGATACCAGAGTTCCATTTGGAAGGAGTATTTTCGTGATGTTGATAAGGTTGTACACTTGAGAAATAAGATCCATCACGTTCGGCCATACGATCATTTCCATTTAATTGTATTTTAGCCTTCATAACATGATTCATATACTGATCATCGGCATATTTATTCCATTTATCAATTGCGGTATCATCATTAGAACGAACAGTCCAGATAAGTTCTTTACAAGGATGATTGAAAGTCATTCTGGAACTCTTCATGTTATTAGAGTCAGTGCTTTCAGTTATGGTATCAGAGCCAGTAAATTGAAGTTGTTCAATAAGGTATTCGTGTGAAAGTTGAGCAAATCTTCTGCGTTCATCAGTGTCGAGGAATATGTAATCAACCCATAATGATACGTCAGATAATTCCGCAGCACCAGTAGAAATCTCAGATTTAGAAGCATAGGAAATATTGATTTTGACTTCATGATATTGAAGAGCAATAAGAGGAAGTGCTAAGCCAACGTTGCGACAGAACCAGAATTCAAGAGGAACATAAACTTCGTATTTTTTGCCAGTAGATAAAGTGGTGGAAGATAATTCTCCATCGATTCTGGAAGCACCGCCAACCATTTTTTCGTAACCATCTTTCTTACCTACAGGCATCGAAAGTTCATTCCAAATGTAAAGCCATTCAGAATAATGTTTGTCTATCTTTTGACCACCGATTTCTAATTCAATAGTTTTAAGTAATTTTTGACCGAAATATGGAACAAGTTCAATATCATTTTCAGAAGAATTTCCAACTTTAGCATTAAAGTAAATACGATTAATTAAATCACCGTTACGAGTGATAAGGACACTTACAGATGAACCGAAGTTATTATTTCCATTAAATGATTGTTCAATGGATTCCATGGCAAAATTAGTGTGTCTACGGTAAACAACTTTGAAAAAGGTAATTTGGGGATTACCAGTTAAATAAACATCTTGAGCGCCATAAGCGACTAATTGAAGAAGACCACCACCCATTTTATTGTTATATTCTTTATACTATAATAGAAGAAAAAAAAAGAGATATATTATTTTTATTATTAGTTGCTATAAGCAATACCACCCATGCCAGACATGATACGGAGAACATTGTAGTTGACGGTATAGACATTAAGATTTTTGTTATTAGCAGAAGAGTAATCTGATGAAACATTGAGATTAGCAGTATCTATGCGAGACATATTAAGGGTTCCCGAGGGTTGGTGTTCTTCAGGTTTAAGAGCAAATGAATACACATTGATACCAGCATTTGATGGAACATTTTCGTGATGTTGGAAAGGTTGAACAAGATTGAAATATAAACCATCACGTTGGGCAAAACGATCATTTCCATTAAGGACAAGTTTAGCGAAGTTGATGGGATTTTTGCTTGTGATACAATCAGCAGCAAGTTTTTCTAAAATCGCACTATCAGTTTTGTCGGTAACGACAATTTTTTTAGTTGCATCCGAAGCATCAGTTGTGTAATTCATCCAATTGTTATTGTCAGCATCGCCATCGGTTACAACCCATACAAGTTCTTTGCAAGGATGATTGAAATTAAGTTTAGCTTTCATTTCTTTTGAAGGTATCGATTCTTGACCAGTGAATTGAAGTTGTTCAATTAAATACTCATGGGAAAGTTGGGCAAAACGTCTGCGTTCATCAGTATCAAGGAAGACATAATCTACCCAAAGAGAAGCATTGAATCCACCAGTTAATGCAACAGCAGTATCACCTTTGCATTTATCACTTGTTTCGAAATTGATATTTATTTTAACTTCGTGATATTGAAGAGATATGAGAGGGAGAGCTAAACCAACATTGCGGCAGAACCAGAATTCAAGAGGAATATATAATTGAGATTCCATATCGGTTCCAGGTACACCACCAGTAGCACCTATCATATTGTAATAACCAGATCTCTTGGAAAGAGGGAGAGAAAGTTCATTCCAGATATACATCCAGTGAGAATAATGTTTATCAATCTTTTGACCACCAATTTCTATTTCAACATAGTTAATGAGGCGGAGACCATAGAATTTACATAAAGTATCTCCTGTTGCTCCCGACAAATCTACAGTGAGATAGACACGATTGATTAAATCACCATTTCTTGAAATAGTACTGGTTACTCTTTGACCATATCCGGGAGTTCCACTGAAAGTTTGTTCAATAGATTCTATCGCAAAATTGGTATGTCTACGATAAACAGCTTTGAAGAAGGTAATTTGAGGATTACCAGTTAAATAAACATCTTGAGCGCCATAGGCAACTAATTGAAGAAGACCACCGCCCATATTATTGCTATATTCTTTATACTATAATATAAGAAAAAAAAAGAGAGATATTAGATTTTTAGTTACTGTATGCAAGACCACCCATTCCAGACATGATACGGAGGACATTGTAATTTACAGCATATATATTAATAGTTCCGTTTTGTTGACCAGTTAAATAACCAGATTGAGTTTCCATGGATAACACGGCAGTATCGATACGAGACATATTAAGAGTTCCTGAGGGTTGGTGTTCTTCGGGTTTAAGAGCAAATGAATACACATTGATACCTCTGTTAGAAGGTATATTGGTGTGATGTTGATAAGGTTGAACATAATTGAAATATGAACCTTTGCGAACAGCGAAACGATCATTGCCATTAAGTTGTAATAGACAATTGGTTAAAGGATTTTTACCATCGATATCATTATAAGTATTTAGTTTTGTATCTGCTGTATTATCTTCAGTTATGACAATATTATCAGTAGTGGTATAATTGTACCAGCAATTGTAACCACTGTTTTTAGATACCCATATAAGCTCCTTGCAAGGGTGATTGAAGTTAAGTTTGTATCTATTGTTTCCACTTGATGAAATATTTTCTTGACCAGTGAATTGTAATTGTTCGATTAAATACTCGTGGGAAAGTTGAGCAAAACGTCTGCGTTCATCAGTATCAAGGAATATGTAATCAATCCATAATGATGCATCTAAATTTGCACTAATGCTAGTAGCATTGGAATAATGAACACAATTAGCCATAGTATCGAATAATATTTTGAATTTAACTTCATGATATTGAAGAGCTATAAGGGGAAGAGCTAAACCAACATTGCGACAGAACCAGAATTCAAGAGGGATGTATAACATAGTTGTATCAACGGCGCTAAGATCATCACCATTAGCACCAACCATATTTTCATATCCTTGTTTCTTACCCATAGGAAGGGAAAGTTCGTTCCAGATATACATCCAATCAGAATAATGTTTATCTATTTGTTGTCCACCAATTTCAACAACAACCTCTTTTAGTAAACGAAGACCATAGTAATTAACATATCGAGGGTCTGCACCATCTGTTACTGCAGTTCCTTTATATTCGGGTATTTTAGGGACATTAACTTGGAGATAAGCTCTATTGATTAAATCACCATTACGGGAAACTGTAACTGATATTTGAGATCCATAATTAGAAATTCCATTGAAAGTTTGTTGGATAGATTCTATCGCAAAATTGGTATGTCTACGGTAAACAACTTTGAAAAAGGTAATTTGAGGATTACCAGTTAAATAAACATCTTGAGCGCCATAAGCGACTAATTGAAGAAGACCACCACCCATTTTATTGTTATATTCTTTATACTATAATAGAAGAAAAAAAAAGAGAAATATTGTTTTCATATTACTTAAGAATGTATTTGTAAATATTATTTATAAATTAATGTTTAAAGAAAAGACTTCAAAGAAACGAATACATGTTTCGGAAAATGATAAAAAACTTTTTACATTAGATGTTATGCATAGTAAAATGATTGAAAAATTTCAACAACACAACGATGAATTACATGCACAACAAATATATTTAAATGAAATGAAAAATAATCAAAAAGAAATAGAATGTTATATTTTGAATACCGATTGTGAAGATGAAAATTATACTGAAATATGGGGATCTAATATTTATTTAAAGGAGAAAATACAAAATACTGAAAAACATATCAAAAAAATAAAAGATTCTAATAATGAATTGGAATATTATACTGATACAAGTGATATTTTATTTAATTACTATGACTTGATTGAAAAACAATCTAAAAAAAAGCAAATTAAACAAATTATTAAACCAACTAATAAAACTATATTAGATGCCCTTAACAATATTAATACAACTGATAAAGAAATTACTGAAAATTGTAATTTAGAAACTGATGTTAAAATAAAAGATAAAAGTGATTTAGTTGATGAATATTTAAATATTACAAATAAAAATTATATCAAAAAAACTGATCATAACGAGTTAGAAAATTGTAAAATATGCAAGGAACCAATGACTTGTTTTCAACACGAAGCTATTATTATTTGTGAAAAATGTGGTTTCCAAGAATTACTTCTTGTTGAACAAAATAGACCTATTTTAAAACAGAATATAAAAGATACATCTCATTTTAGTTACAAAAGAATAAATCATTTTCGTGAATGGTGCAACCAAGTACAGGGAAAAGAAAGTACAGATATTCCTAACGAAATATTTGAGAAAATTTTGAATGAGATTAAAAAAGAAAAAATAACCAATACGAAAAAAATTACTTATTCCAAAATGAGAGAAATATTGAAAAGACTTCGTATTAATAAATATTATGAACATATCAATTACATTATTAATCGTATTAATGGTATTCCTACACCGCATTTTTCTGCCGAATTGGAAGAAAAATTATTTATTATGTTCCGAGATATACAAGGTCCTTTTTTGAAACATTGTCCCAAAGATCGAAAAAATTTCTTATCATATAGTTATGTTTTGTATAAGTTTTTTCAAATATTAGGTCTGAATGAATATCTTAGCTATTTTCCATTATTGAAAAGTAGAGAAAAATTATATGTTCAAGATCAAATATGGAAAAAGATTTGTGAAGACTTAAATTATGAATTTCATCCTTCTCCATTGTTATAATTTAAATTCACGGGAAACCCATTAATTTAAATCCTACACCTAAACCAGTTCCCTGTCTGGCACCACTTGATATGGCAGGGGCAAGAATGTCTAAAATCGAAAATACAGCAGCGGCTGTTAATGCAATTATCATTATTTCTTGCGCAGATGGTTGAGGGTTGGTTATGAAATATGTTACTAAACCAACTGATAAACCTTCAAGTAAGTATTTTATTAATCTTACAATCGCTTCATTTATATCTAATGAATACTCCATGATATCTAATATATTTCTTATATTATTATGAGAGATTTTTTTTATCAAAAACTATATAAGATTTTGAACATTTATTTTTATAAATAAGGAAATGCAAACTGTTTCTGTTAAAGAACATGATTATTTAGAAGAAGATAAACAAATTAGAGGACAAAATTATTGTCTACTCTCTTTTATTAGTCCCGAAGATGTTATTGTTAACAAAGAATCATATTTCTTTTCAAAATTTCTTGATAAATTTGGCAAAGATATGAACACATTATTCGATGGTCTTAAATCCAAATTTCCAGACTCGCATGATATGATAGAAACTATTAAAAATAATCACAACTATATACTCGATCCTGAGGAAATGAATAGTCAATACAACTTTTTCAAATCTGTTAATTCTTCTGATATTGAAGCAGATTATCATAGAGATAATAATTTCCAAACTACTATGAGAGGTCTTAAAGTCAGAGGTGTATTTGATACTATTGAAGAAGCTAAAAATAGATCAGAATTCCTTAAAAAAATTGATGATAAATTTGATATTTTTATTGGTCAAGTTGGTTGCTGGTGTCCTTGGTCTCCTAATCCAAGTGATCTTGAAAATCAAGAATATGGCGAAACACAACTTAATACTTTAATGAAGAAATATAAGGAAAATATGGAAAGTAAAGATGAAGTTTTGAACAAAGAAAACAAGAAGCTATCAAATCCACATCAACAAAGTCTGATGTTGATGATATTTCTGCACAAATGGAAAAGACAGATCCATGGAGTGAACGTCAAAATGTTGAAAACGAAGTTCTATGAATTTAAATAAGTATTATTTTTCTATATTTTTAATATAAAAGATGAAAAGCTTTGCAATATTCCTTTTATTTATTGGCACAATTCTTGTTCTTCAAGGGTATTACAGTCAATCCCATGATAGTTCTAATTTACAAAAAACTAAAATACAATATGTTCCGAGAACCTTTTATGAAGACCAATTAGGTGAAGAAAATATAGACCAGTATTATAAAGGCATTTTTGATTCAAAAAATATAAAGTAGTTTTTATTATTTTTATATTTCGTATGTATAGAATTTTGAAATAGTATGGAAATTAAATCTACTGATTTACTCTACAGTATTTTTCAACATATACAAGGGGATAAATCAATTGATTTTGTTCAATCTTTGTTTCTTAAATATGACAATTTATTAACAGAAAAACAAAAAGTGATTGAAGATAATATTCTGTTTTATAACGAAAAGTATAAGTCTAAAAGAGACCTTCAAAATTATAATATGAAGAATTCTTGAAACAAAAACAAATTTTATTATCACAATTTAAAGAAAATCCTTCCAAAGAAAATATATATAAAATTATTGAATCTAAGTTTCACTATAGCATAATTGATGATATATTTTCATATGATTTACTGCACAATCATAATCTTGATTATGTTGAAAAACCTATAAATAAAGTTCTGTCACATAAAAAAAACAGAAAAAATCTTAAAGAATCTAAAGAAAAACCCATCAAACCTAAAGAAGAAATCATAGAAGAACCGAAAGAAGAATTTATAGAAGAACTCAAAGAAGAACCCAATGAAAAAATCATAGAAGAACCTAAAGAAGAACTCAAAGAAGAACCCAATGAAAAAATCATAGAAGAACCTAAAGAAGAACTCATAGAAGAACCTAAAGAAGAACATTTTGATACGAAGAAAAATAATGTTTTTAATACTGAAACTATTGATCATTCGAAAAATGTTGACTTTTGGAAGAAAAATAAAACAATTAAGTTCTATTCATTCTATCATCACGAATTTCCATATGATAATCAAGATGCAGACGCTGTTTTAAATAGTCTTTTGACAAGTGCTTCTCTTAACGTATTTTTATACAATAGTATAAAAGATACCAAAATGTTACAGAAAATTGTTGTTCTTAATGCCGAGTTTTATTTTGATCTTGAAAAAATGATAAACAATGAGGAAGATATGGATAATTTAATAGAAGGATATCTTAAATTTTTAGATAAGGATTGGAATAATAAAGTTCTATTTATTCCTATCAACATTGATAATATTCATTGGATTTCGTGCATTATTGATCCTAAAAAAGAAAAAATGTTTATTTTAGATCCTTATGGACATGAAAATCCAGATGTTGCTGATAATATTAATACTTGGAGAAATTGGTTATTAAGTAAACAACCGTATTTATCAAATAAAGCTTTTGAAATTGTTTATGATATACCCAATATTGCTCAACAAAATTTAGAAGATGTTGATAATTGTGGAGTGTATACAATATCATATTTTATGTTTTATATGAAATATGACAAATTTCCAAATAAAAACGATATTGAAGATATACAGAGTATCAGAAAATATATATATAATTATATAACGAAAATTGTGAAATGTCCCATTGGTAAGAAATTAAATCCAAAAACTAATAGATGTGTTAAAGAGAAATAAAAAATAATTATTTATTAAAAGACATGCAATTTTATTTTTCACTTTTTATTCTTGGTGTAATCACTGGAGTTTTTTTATTATATTTAAAATTACCCAAGACTCAAAAAATTATTAAATTTCCTTCACCATACAATTCTGGCAGCATTGTGTATAAAGGTTTGAGCGGAGATTGTTATAAAGTTCATGCAAAAGAAGTAAAATGTAGTGAAAAGGCGATAAAACAACCAATAATTTAATATTCATATTTTGTAGATACCTCTTATGAAAAATACTGTTTTAAAACAATTTTTTGACAATATCAATACTGAAATAGGTAGTATGATATTTAGTTTTATTTGTGGTATGGGTTTATCTATGATTTTTAAATTCAATTGTCAAAAAAATTGTATTTCATATTTAGCACCACATCCAGATGATTTTATTGATAAACAATTTAAAATTGAAGGAAAATGTTTTGTTTATACACCTTATATTGTAGATTGTAATCAAGATGATGTTTTATTACCTTATAATTCAAATGATAATGTGGAAAATCAATTATGAATGCGTTTTATTTATTTATTTTTGTTATTATTATATAATAGATATAAATGGCTTCTCCCCCTGTCAACAATTCAATTCAAATGTCTACGCCTATAAATAGTCTTCCTTTAAAAACAAATGATGTCAATAATATCAATTTTGGAGAAGATCCAGATATCGAAAACGTATTAAAAGATTTTGAAAAATATGAAACAAAAGAGGTTGTTCAAACACAACCTATTGTTGTTCCTCCAACAATCATTCATCAAATACCACAAGATATAAAACCAGAATTTGATCAAAAACTAAATTATAATGATGGTACATCATTTTTGGATTTCAATATCGCAAAACATGTGTTTGGGTTAGTTATAATAGTTGCATTATTGTATAACACAAGTTTATTAGAAAAATTATTTAATTTTATTCCATATTCGCTGAAAAAACATATTTACGGTTATGAAATTTACATTCATTTGGTCATATTATTTATCATATTTTATTCATATGAAAAATATTTATCAGTATAATCATACCCAGCTTTATTTAAGTTTTCTTTATCAATTCCTTGTGCACTATACATTCCTTCATTATTAAAACCTTTCAATACACCTTTTACTTCTGTATTGTAATTTTCTTCTTTAACAATATTGTTCTGTGCTGCTATAAGATGTTCATTAGTTAAGTAATCTAACATAATTGGTTTCGCATCATTTTGTTCTTTTTTTGTTTGTGAAGAAGAAGATTCATTTTCTTTTATCTTTTTTATTTTCTTATATATTTCATAATATATTAACATTAATACCAAACCCATTATGAATCCAAATACACTATCGTAAAATATTAATCCTATTAAAATCATTCCAATGACTAATTGTGTGATTGGATTTTTCATTTTTTTATAAAAAGGAAAATCATCAGCAATTGCAACCAATAAAAGTAATAACACAGCAATTATACGTAAAGTTTCCTTTAACATATTTGTTCTATAATTAGAGATATATAAAAAAATGAAATTTTTTGATTGTATGTATTCATTTCAATGACAACAATATTGTCAATTCATGGATATGGTATTTCTAAATTATTTTATAGAGATGAAATTGAAAATTTGAAAAAAGATCTTATTATGAAACCAAATATAAACTTTTCTTTGGGTGATGTTGAAGAAAAAACATTTAATATATACCATGAAACTGATAAAATTATTTACATTCCAAGATATTATGGATTACAAAAATTTGGAAATCCTCAAATTGATAAATTAGGAATTCATCAACAAAAACGTGAAAATCTTAAATTTCAAGGAAAATTGAGAGATCAACAACTTGTTCCTGTCAAAAATTTCTTAGAAGCTGCAAATAACCCTTTAAAAAGAGGTGGAATTATATCAGTCCCATGTGGATTTGGAAAAACTATTATGAGTGTTTATATTGCATGTGAATTAAAAGTTAAAACACTATTCGTATCTCACAAAGATTTCTTAAATCAACAATTTAGGGATACTGTTTCACAATTTGTACCATCTGCTTGTATCGGTAAAATAAAACAATCCAAAGTAGATGTTGAAAACAAAGATATTGTAATTGCTTCTTTACAATCACTTGCTATGAGAGATTATAATATTGATATATTTAAAGAGTTTGGATTTGTTATCATAGACGAGGTTCATCATATGGGAGCTGAAGTATTTTCAAGAGCGTTTCAGAAAATGAATGCCCCTGTTATATTAGGCTTAAGTGCAACATTAAATAGAAAGGATGGAATGCGTCGTGTATTTGAAAATTTTATAGGAAAATCAGTTTATAAACTTCAAAAAAATGAAAAAATTACAGTCAACGTACAAATTCATAAATATTTTGATACAGACATTAGTTATAGTGCGAAAAGAGTGTTATGGAATGGAAAACCAAATGTTGCCGCTATGATAAATAATATATGTTCTTTTGAAAACAGAACGTTATTTATAATTGATCTGATTAAAGATGTGTTGAAAAATGAAAAAGATAGGAAATTTCTAATTTTATCAGAGCGCAGAAATCATTTAACAAAAATAGAAACAGAACTACAGAATAAAGATATTAGTCAGGATATTGGTTATTATGTTGGTGGTATGACGCAAGATAAGCTTGATATATCAAGTAACAAACAGATTATATTAGCTACATATCAAATGGCGGCAGAAGGTATGAATATTCCGTCTTTGAACACTGTTATATTCGCAAGTCCTATATCTGATATTCAACAATCGATCGGTAGAATTTTGAGAGAAAAACCAAATGAAAGAAAGTATATTCCCTTATGCATTGATATATGGGATGAATTCTCGGTATTTAAAAATAAAGGTTTTACACGAATCAAATATTACGAAAAGAATGGTTATGATGTGAAATATTACTTAGATAATGAAGAAATTAAGGTCCATTATGATAAAAAAGATGAAAAAGTTCAATTTATAGATGATGAATAAAATATTACGATTTATTAAAGAATGAATTATTTTATTGGTATATTTTGTATGTTTTTGTTTATGTTAGTTTTGTTTTCAAATACATCTGTTGTGAAACAATCAGAAAATACAAACATCCAGAACACTCAAGAAGTTCACGATATTTCTTCAAATATTTCGAATAATATTGAAAATGTCGGTTATATAAATGAAGTTATTGATAATAACGGAAAGGGTTCTGTTGAGTTTCAAAATATTTTGCTGGAACAGAATCCTAAATTGGAGAGAAGTGGGTGTAAATTATCTAAAGAATTACCAGTAGCAAATATAAATGTTGAATATCTTATTAAAAACGGAAATTATATTTCATAAATATTTATATTTTTTATATTTTATATACCAAGTATTTAAAGATCTTAAAAAGTGTTATAAATATATGCCTTCGTCAAAAGAATACAAAATTATTGGGAAAGGAAGCTATAGTATTGTTATCACACCTCCTATAGAAAATGTGTTAAAATCACAGTGGTTTATTAATTATGATAATAAACAAGATGATGATGTTAGCAAAGTTTACAAAATAAATGATTTGGAAGATTTTGAAGCAGAACTATTTATTCTATCAGAGATTACCGAAATTGAAAATTATGAAGAATTTACGGTATGTTTGAAGGGTGCGTCCAATTTTTATTTAGATGAAATACAAGATGAAAATATATTGAAGGAATTAGAAGTTCAAAAATGTGGTTTAAACCAAATAGAAATGCAACAAATTATATTTGGTTACGGTGGAATTTCAATTCATAAGTATGATAAACACTTTTCATTTGATCATTCTTTCAACTTATTATTAAACTTTTATAAAGGTCTTTTAAAAATAAACTCGTGTAATATAATTCATAGAGATATTAAACCTACTAATGTTTTATATAATGGTGAAAAATTGTTGATAATTGATTTTGGTTTATCGTGTCATATCGATGATGTTTATAATTGGATAAAAAGCGATTTCATATTAAGTAGCAAATATCCTTTCAATCCTCCTGAATTTTTTGTTTATTATTTATTGAAGAAAAATAATATATTAAAATGTGATGATATTGATTTCTTTTTGTTTAATATGAATGAACCAGGGTCTTCTATAAGACAAGAAATTGTAAAATATTATGATAAGCACTGGTTGCAATTTCATAATGAAGAATATGATATTTCAAAATACTATAATGGTATAAGAGGAATTTGTAATTCAATTATGGTCCATAAAAATATTCAGGATTTTTTTACATCTTTTTTAGCAAAAAAAACCGATGTATATGCCTCATTTTACATTATTAATGTTATGAAATCAAAAACTCAATTCAATTCGGAAAAAGAGGAGAAGCTATATACAGATTTGTATGAGATGTCGTCGGTATTCAATCCCGAGAATAGATGTAATATAGAAGATATAATAGAACTTATGGAAAGTTTCAACCGGTTATGAAGATATTTTTACAGGGTACCATTTTTTAAATTTTTCACTATAGCAACAATCAACTTTGACAGACGTCGAAACGTTTTTATTCTTCATAACTTCTCTGATAGATTTACTTGTTTTAATATCAGGTATCAGTGCAACTCCTATTTTGTTTGATATCATTACTTTTTCACCATCGTAAAGTTCATAAACATCTGGACAATCTGTTTTAGTCATCCAGAAAACCTTTATAACGTCTGTTTTAATTGTTGTAATTTCGGGTTTTGTAACAGATGTATGGTTTGTTGTTTCTGTATCGTTGAGAGATTGAAATTGAGTATCATCTTTAACTTTACGAACGACATTGATTATACAATCGTCATTAAAATTCATCAATTTGTTTTTATATCTCATATTTGAAGACCACATATATATACCTCTGCATGTATAATCAAGTTTTTCATTAAGTTTCAAAAGTTCTTGAATGCCTTCTTTACAAACGTAGTAATAGTTTTTTACTTTGTATTCACATACATCAACAACATCATCTGGAGTATATTGAGATTGTAAAATTTTGTATAATAATTTAAGTCTTTCAGTTAATGGGACATTAGAAAGATAATTTCCTTCGTATGAAATGATATCATTCATCAAAAATACCCATTTTCCATTATTTTTCTTGACCATTTCTCCGTCTATAAGAGTATTTTTAAACAGTTCTTTAGAAAATAAACCTCTTACAATTAAAATTCGAGGTTTTTGATAACCAGGATGAATTTTTTTATCAATAAAATATATGATTGGAATATCATTATAGAGTGTAAAGAAAATGAAATAAGGGTTACCATTAGATCTCAAAGAACATAAATGAAAGTTATTTGTCACATGCTTGATATTATTTTCTTCAAGACGATGGTATTGTTTTTGAAGAATTTGTATTTTATAAAGAGAATATAATTGTCTTAATATCAAATCTTTGGATTCATTTGTTTTGATATTTTGTACAATTCTATTAGCAAAAGAAATAATTCCAGTCTGCATAAAAGGGTAACAGTTTTTAATTAGTTATATCATCATTTTTTTAAATATTTATAAGAATAATGAAATGAGTACATTCCTTCACATATTTTAAAATTTTATAAACTTATTTTATTTTTTAGAAAAAGTAACAAACATGTACTCAAAATCATAAGATTCCTTAAGCCCCTAAAATGAGTACATTCCTTCACATATTTTAAAATTTTATAAACTTATTTTATTTTTTAGAAAAAGTAACAAACATGTACTCAAAATCATAAGATTCCTTAAGCCCCTAAAATGAGTACATTCCTTCACA
>Ga0255759_10000058_pt1 | contig 98563 bp, 83 predicted proteins | sample 101ome_20_FD_179959 | JGI IMG/M metagenome (GOLD analysis project Ga0255759, IMG submission 179959) | Coastal salt marsh microbial communities from the Groves Creek Marsh, Skidaway Island, Georgia - 101404AT metaG (version 2) | ecosystem: Environmental > Aquatic > Marine > Intertidal zone >... | reverse complement strand
TACAGCAGAAAACACCTACTTCCAAGTCTCGGCTGTGACGAACTCACATGAAGTTTTGAGATTAGATGGAACCGTAACAGGTTCCGTCTGACTGAAACAATCTACATGAAGCTTAAACGTTATTACTTCGTAATAACGATTTGATCTTTATATCATTTACTTCTATCAACAAACGAAGTGCATAGTTTGAGCGATAGCGAAAACTAATATCTACGAAGTAGATATTAAAAATGAATAAATACTTTGTAATTAAGGAATAATCATGGTTGCTATTAATGAGATATTTGTAGAATCAGCAAAACTTCTTGTTGAATCAGTTTTTGAAGTTGAAAGTGGTACTATTATGAGTACCGGAAATACCTCTTTGGGATATAATGTAGTTGATACAAGATTAAGACCTACTGATCCAAATTATATTGTAAGAACTTTTGATAATGCACAGGCAGCACAAAACTACAACAACACTATTAATTTAGAAATACGAAGAAATTCTAGTTTTGATCCTAGAGCTTCGGGGTCGCCGGCACCAAACAATGCAATTCCTACTACAACAAACAAACCTCCTTTAGAATGGGATGATCTCAAAGACCGTAACGGAAAACTACCTAGAAGCATTCAAGCTCAATTACGTCGCGACGGATTCATTGAACATGGTGGCCATAGATACACAAGACAAGAAATAGAAGCGTTTACACAACAAGCTAACGCTCGTCGAGCCCAAATAGCACGAGATGTTGAAGCACAACGTGGAAAACTTTTAACCATGGACGAAGAAGCTAAGAAGAATCCAAGAAGATGGGCACGTAACAACATTTCTTTCTTAAGACAAGCTACTTCATCTACTATGAGGAGTCTATTTCCATTTACCTTCCGTCCAGGTGTTAGTATGGCAGCATATGATACTTTAAAAGATATGTTAATTAATATGTATGCTTCTGTTAATGATCAAACATCAGCAGAAAATTTTGCAGTATCTTCGAGACAACTATTTGGCGCTTGGTTTATTACTTTTGCAGTTCCTGATTTAATAGGTGCTCTAAGAGCAGGCACTAGACTTTTGCTTTCTTCTATAGTTAAAATATTTAGAGCTGCAAATATGGCAAACATGACAGCAAGTCAAATTGCTGCATTTGTTGGCGGCCTGCCAGGTCAAGCACTGATGGCTTTTAAAAATTTGTTACAGTTCATAGCTGTTGAAGCAGCTATATATTTTGCTATTAGAGCAGCTACAAGCAATCCAGATGTACAAAAAGTAATTATGGGATTCATTGCAAAAGATTATGTTAATCAACTAGCATTGTGGGGTTATACAGGAGCAGAGTTTGTTGACAATCTTATTACTGAACAATGGAATTCAAAAGTAGTACCTCAATTTGGAGATACTGTAAGCGAAATGGAAAGAGTAGATGCAATTGAAAGACTAGGGCTTGAATTTGAAAAAGAGTTTGGAAAAGCTACATCTGCATCAGGTGATGAAATAGAAGCCGGCGGCCCGGCGCAACCTATACAAATAAATCCTCAAAATAATAATACAGAGCGTCGAAAATTTAATCTTAATGATTTTTAAATCATCGGCATTTTAGAACTTTTAGTAGCGTCAATATTTTCTTTAACAATTTTTCCTAAAATTTCGATATCCTCTATGTCAGTGTCAGTAAGCAAATCTTTTGAGTTTACTCCTCCTCGCATATACCAAGAAAGTTTATAAACTTCGTGTTTGATTTGCTTTACTTCGTTCTCCATACTTTTTGATAATTCTAAAATTTCAGAATCCGAGAGTGAGACTAAACTTTCAAGAAAAAACTCGAATAGTCCAAGTTTGGCTTAATGTTTTGTTTGTGTTGACATTCGCTACATTCAACTTCAGTAGCCGGCATCTCTAGTTCTTGATTGTTTGTTGAGTATATTGTTTGTATTCCGTTAAAGAATACACTATCATTATTAATTACAAAATCTTTAATAAACTCCATGTTTGATTCAACATCGCCGTCAGGAGTAACAACATCAACAATTACATTACAAATAATATTTTCAGTTTGAGTATTAATTTGTTCGTAAAGTGAATTCATTAATTCATCTTTTTTATCTTGGTCAATGTCAGTTCTTGATATAATCTGTGCAAGTTCTCGTCTAACTCTCATTGAAACTTGCTGATTTTCAACCATTTCTTTGTATGTTAACGGTCTAAGTCTAAAAGTAAAATCTTCAATACGTGTTTCAAATGTACCTTTAAACGCAGCAGCGTGATCTAATAAAGACTGAACTGATAAACTATATGCATCGTCATTGCCGCAACTAGTACACTTCGAACTTAAAGTTATTGCTTCACCAAACGAAGCTAATCTAATTGCAGCCATTACATAATCAAAATCAGCATTAGTTAGTAACCAAGCATTTTTTATAGAAGGAATACAACTTTGTATAATTTTTACTGTTGCGTTTCCTGAAATCAATGCGTCAGGTGTTTTAGCTAGAATCTCGTCGTTAGCAGTCATGCTAAAAACTTCTAATTCTTCATATTTTTCAGCTATATCATTATTATACCAAGCACCTTGGCTTGGTAAGTCTATATATAACTTAGGCTGTCTCTTATATTTTTGAAGAGGGCTTTGTGTATTTTCCATGCATATAATCCTTAGGATAAATATATTATACGTTATTATTTATAATTGACGTTTTACCTGGAGAATAGATTTGGCAGAAGAAACCAGAAATGAAAATACTGAGTCAGTAAACAGAAATACTGGTGCCTTTAACAGATTAAATCAAGCCATTGACGGTTTAGGCAGCATGGTCGGTAGCATTGTTCGCGGTGCTCCTCAAGCTATGGCTCCTATTATGGCCGCAGCACCTGGCATGAAGATGTTTGCCGATTCAATGGCATTTGCTGAAGGATACATTAGTATATGGCAAGGACTTACACGTTCTGGTATACATTTTAATAATGAAATAGACCAAATGATCCTAGGGGTCGGTCGTGCTAATCTTCGAATCGAAGACTTTGCAAAAATTGTTCAACAAAATAATATAGAATTTGCTGCAATGGGAGGAACTGCTAATGCAGGTGCTCAAGCATTTTTATCAGCCCAAGCAGCGTTTATGGCCGAATCTAATGGGTTGTTCAATGAACAACGAATTGAACTTGAACGTCTCGGTTATACTTCGCAAACATTGAGCGAAACGTTTGCATCATTTGATTCACTAGCAACCATTCAAGGCATTAGGTCTAGAATGAATGAAAGAGAACGTAATCTAGCAGCAGCTGAATATGCAAAAACACTTGACGAATTGGCAAGACTTACAGGCAAACAAACAGATGCTCTTGCTGAAGAACAAGCTGAAATATCTAGACAAGGTAATGTATTTGCATTTGGACAAATGCTTGACCAAGATGTAAGAGACGAACTTGATAACGGATTACTAGCACTTAGACAAGTTGCACCTAGTGTTAAAGATTTTGCAGTTGATATTCTTACAAGAGGATTTCCAAATATGGATGATCCTGAAATGAGAGCATTAAACGCAGCAGCACCTGGACTAAGAGATGCACTAATGGAAGCTCGCCAAGCATTTTTAGACGGCGATGAAACAAGAGCACAAATGTTAATGGACGCTGCATTAGGTGAAGCAACACAACTTAGAAACAATCAGTTCTTGATTAGACAAGCAATGCTAGGTAGTGCAACTGAAATTTCTCAAGGTTCGATGAATATTATGACTGAGCTTAGTAGTGGCCTAGCACTAAGCGGAGATGTAATTAGAGCAAAAGCACTTGAAATGTTTCCTGAAACTGCACCTGAAGATCTGTCAGGTGATCAGATTGCTCAAGCAATGGATGCAATTATCACAGAAGAAAGAAGAAATCAAACATCAAGAACTTCTCAGTCTCAACAATTATTAGATCAATATTTAAGCGGCATACGACAACTTCAGTCAGTAGCTATGAGTGCGCAAGAAGCTGTTGTTAACGGAATATTTAATACTTTAACTGCTGCGGCTGATAGATTTGTACAATTTATTGAAGGCCGAGATGTGTTAGGAGATATTTTAGCTACAATCGAAGGTCCGATTGGTGATGCAGCTAGAGCATTTCACGATACAAACAGTCAAGTTATGGCAACCGTAGCAGCGTCTACTCAACTTCAAAGAGATGCTTCTTTGTTTGTTGATAGAATGAACACATTAGGTTTTGAAGCTACTGATGTTGACCAAATGACAAACATAATCGATGACCTTTCAAATAAAACACAAGAGTACGCAAGAGACACAAGTAATACTGCATTAAAATCAGAAATAGATACACTAACAGCAGCCTTAAGAACTATAATGGATAATTCTACTTTAAATCCTTCTGCACCAAATCCTAATTCGTTAAGTCCAGAACAATTAGAAGAAATAAGAAATATGATGTCAGAAATGAATCCAAACAGAAACTTTGGATCTTTAGGAACTGTTGGAAGATTATTCGAAAACTTTGGTAAAAGTACAGCAGTAAACTTGCACGGGCTTGAAGCTGTTGTTACTCCTGATCAAATGGCAAGCATTGTTGAAAGTTCTGCACTAGGTGCAATTAGATCACTATCAGCTAGTCTATCAGATACTACCACAAATACAACCGGAATGCTTGACGGAATGTTAAATACTATAAGGACTTTACCTACTGAAATGGCAAGTATACAGCCAAGTTCGACAGAAACTAATACAGTTGAAAGAACAATGCAAGATATGGCTATGAGGTTACGAGGTCCTTTAGAAGAAGCAATGAATAATACATTAGTACCAAAATTAGAAGAACTAGTTGCTGTAAATCAAAGATCAGCACAATCTTCAGATAAAATTAGAAGAGGCATTGGAAATTTAGGAACAGATATGTTGAGGAGCGTATAAATTGAGTTGGAAAAAATATTTTACACCTGTGAGTTCAGATAACTCAATTAACGGAACTTACAGTCCTTTAAGCGGAACAGCATCTGGTGCCCGCCCAGGCCCTGCACGTTCTAATTATTCATCATATCTTCCTGATGTATATGTTGGATCACCTAATCGTGTTGAGCGTTATGGTCAATACAACACCATGGACAATGACAGTGAAGTAAACGCTGCATTAGATATTCTTGCAGAGTTTTGTACACAAATCAATGACGAAAACGGAACTAATTTTAAATTTAATTTTTTTAAAAATGCAACTAATTCAGAAATTACAATTCTAGGGCAATACTTAAAACAATGGTGCAAAGTTCAAAAATTTGAAACACGTATGTTTCGTATCTTCCGTAATGTATTTAAATACGGAGATGCAATATTTGTAAGAGACCCAGAAACTAAAAAATGGTATCATGTTGATCCTGCTAAACTTACAAGAATTATTGTTAACGAGTCAGAAGGAAAAACTCCTGAACAATATATAATTAAAGATTTTAATTTAAACTTTAAAGAATTAGTAGCAACAACACCTTTTCAAACTACAGGCAACATAACAGGCGGCGGCAATCCTAATACCGGGTACTTTACTGGAAGTGGTAGAGGAATGGTTGGACAACCTCAGCAAGGACTTCAAGGTTCTAGATTTAATGTCGAAGACGGAGAAGTTGCTATTAATGCAGAACATGTTGTTCATTTAAGTTTAAGTGAAGGACTTGATCAAAACTATCCATTTGGTAACAGTTTGCTTGAAAGCATTTTTAAAGTTTACAAGCAGAAAGAACTGCTTGAGGATGCGATCATCATCTATCGTGTCCAACGTGCGCCGGAGCGCAGAGTATTCTACGTTGATGTGGGTAACATGCCAAGTCACTTGGCAATGCAGTTTGTGGAACGTGTTAAGACGGAAATCCATCAGAGAAGGATCCCATCGTCAACAGGGGGCGGTCAGAATGTCATAGACTCATCATACAATCCTCTATCAATCAACGAAGACTACTTCTTCCCACAGACCGCAGAAGGTAGAGGCTCTAAAGTTGAAACGCTTCCAGGTGGCACTAACCTAGGAGAAATTGATGACCTTAGATACTTTACTAATAAGTTGGTACGCGGCTTACGTATCCCATCTTCGTACTTACCTACTGGAGCTGACGATGGTGCCACTTCATTTCAAGATGGACGAGTTGGCACTGCATACATTCAAGAACTTCGCTTCAATAACTACTGTGAACGTCTGCAAGGCTTAATTACAGAAGAATTTAATCAAGACTTTAAGCGTTATTTGTTAGAACAAGGTGTAAACATTGACACTAACATGTTTGATCTTGAGTTCCAAGCACCGCAAAACTTTGCAGCATATAGACAGTCAGAACTAGACAATGCAAGAGTTCCAACGTTTACACAAATGAGTGCAATTCCTTATGTTTCAAACAGATTTGCAATGAAACGCTTCTTAGGAATGAGTGCTGAAGAGATTGCAGAGAATGAAAGACTATGGCGTGAAGAAAATGACGAAAATCTAGGAACACCTGATACAGATGGCGCAGGTGAAATGAGAACAGCAGGCATTAGCAGCGCAGGCATTAGTTCCGATTTAGACGGTGCAGAAGATGTTGCAGCTGGAGGACCAGCACCTGAAGACGGTGGAGAAGGAGCACCACCAGAAACAGCAACAGGACAAGATATAGGTGGCGCAGCAGCAGCGCCGGCAAATGATCAGACAATATAAAGCATAAATAATAACATGATACTAAGAGAACTTTTTTATTACGACAAAGAAACACTTGAGCCAACAGAAGATATGGCTTATGAGCCTCAGTATGACGACTCTATTGTAAAAAGTTCTGATACAAGAAAAACAAGACTTACATTAAGACAAATTAACAGAGCTAGAAAAGCATCTGATGTACACACCTTAGAACAGTCTAAAGAACTAGAGTTTGTTAGACAAATGTACGGACTTGCTGCACAACAAGCAGCAGCAGGCGGAATTTAATATGGTGTACAATGCCAAAGTTAGACAAGTCTAAGTACACTAAAAAAGAAATACAAAAAATATTATCCGAGCGTAGAACGCAGAAAGCTCTAGCTCAGTTAAAACCTAAACCAAAAATTTATCCTAACGAACATACTGGAAAAAGTTATGCTTTTGTTTTAGGCAACGGAACTTCTCGAAAATACATAGATCCAAAACAAATTCAACAGTACGGAAAAGTATACGGATGCAATGCCTTATATAGACAGTTTGATCCTGACTATCTAATTGCTGTTGATGTAAAAATGATTTTAGAACTTGAAAATAAAAAATACATAGAGCAAAATCCTAATGTTTGGACTAATCCTAATAGAGCCTACAAAAATATAAAAGGTTTAAATTTTTTTAAACCTAGCAGAGGTTGGAGTAGCGGTCCAACGGCATTGTTGTTAGCAAGTCAACATGCACATAAGAATATTTTTATTTTAGGCTTTGACTATAAAGGATTAGACAACGGTAAACTAATTAATAATATGTATGCAGGGACACCTAACTACAAAAAAACAACAGACACAGCAACATATTATGGAAACTGGCTTAAACAAACTACAAAAGTAATAAAAGAATTTCCTCATATTAACTATTTTAGAGTTATAACACAAGAAAACTTTCAACCACCAGAACTAAATAATATTAGTAATTTTAAAACAATTATTGTTGAAGATTTCAAAAAAATGTTCAACATTTCCTAACATTTTAATAAAATGGCTCGTTTTGAGCCTATTTCTACGCATATTTTCTCTTTCTTGTTAAATAATAATGACAGCCTTACCATAGGTAAAACTTTATAGGAGAAAAAAATGGCAGATCACAAGAAATTTGAAGAAATGCTTGAGCGCCTAGTCAATGAAGACAAAGCAGGTGCGGAAGAGCTTTTCCACGAAATCGTGGTAGAAAAATCACGTGAAATATATGAAAACCTACTTGAAGCAGAGCTAGAAGACGAAGAAGTAGATGAAGCTACTGATGAAGAAGTAGATGAGTCAGACGAAGAAGTAGATGAAGCTACTGATGAAGAAGTAGATGAGTCAGACGAAGAAGATTTAGATGAAAACTTCGACCTTGATGAATTTGAAGTTGAAGCTGACCCAATGGACATGGGCGGAGACGCAGGCGATGACATGATGGGTGATCTTGAAATGCCAGCTGACGACGAAGGCGACGAAGGCGAAGGCGAAGGCGACGAAGATTTAGAAGATCGTGTAATGGATCTAGAAGATGCACTAGAAGATCTAAAAGCAGAATTTGATGCAATGATGGACGGCGAAGAGCCAGGCGACGAAGAGCCAGAAATGGACATGGACATGGACATGGGCGACGATGACGAAGCTGAAGAAGAGTCATTTGCTTTTGAATCAGATGATGAAGAAGTAGACGAAGCAGCAGACGAAGAAGTCGACGAAGCATCAGACGAAGAAGTCGAAGAAAAGAAAGATGAAGACAAAAGCGCAGGTGAAACAATGCGTGAGTATGTCGAAAAGGTAACCGCAACAATGGGTGACACAGGTACTAACGGTACTAAGTCAGCAGTTGCTGGTAAAAACGACATGGGCGGAACAGCAGGCAATATTGCACAAAGCGACACAGGCGATGTAGCAGAAGCAGGCGCAGGTTCAAGTGTAAAAGGTAATGCACTAAATCAGCAAACTGCAAAAGAAGATAATGCTGGTAACGTCAATGTTCCAGGCGGAAAAGCTGCAAAAGCTGGTAAAACACAACCAGGTCATGGCGCAGAGAAAAAAGGAAAGCCTGAGACTGCTGACAAATCAGCTCAAAGCACACTTAACGGCGTAAGCACAAGAGCAAAATAAGCAGTATAATATAAGGAAGTTTGAATGAAAAACTTACGAGAGCATTTGACATTCGACCAGGCAGGAATGGTTGTTGAGTCTACTGATAACGCTACAGGCGGAAAAGACCTTTATATGAAAGGCATCTGCATACAAGGCGGTGTGCGTAATGCAAACCAACGTGTATATCCTGTAAATGAAATTGGTAGGGCTGTCAAAACTCTCAATGATCAAATAGCAGGAGGATATAGTGTTCTCGGTGAAGTCGATCATCCAGAAGGCCTTAACATCAACCTAGACCGTGTAAGCCATATGATCACAGAAATGTGGATGGATGGACCAAACGGTTACGGTAAACTTAAAATTTTACCAACACCGATGGGAAACCTAGTTCGCACTATGCTTGAAGCTGGTGTGAAACTAGGTGTTTCATCAAGAGGATCAGGTAATGTATCAGAAGACGGTCAAAACCAAGTTTCTGATTTTGAAATAATCACCGTGGACGCAGTAGCACAGCCAAGCGCCCCTGGTGCATACCCAACACCAATCTATGAGCATCTAATGAATGCCCGTGGAGGGTATAAGGCATACGAATTAGCTCAGGCAACAAAACATGACGATAAGGCACAAAAATATTTAAAAGAATCGTTGGTTAATATAATCAACCGACTCCAATAAAAGGAGAAACTAATTATGTTGGATGCACTAAAAACACTTTTCGAAAACGATGTAGTTTCAGAAGAAGTGCGTCACGAAATCGAAGAAGCGTGGAACGCGAAGGTTAAAGAAAACCGTCGTGCAGCTACAGCTGAACTTCGTGAAGAATTTGCAAAGAAATATGAACATGACAAACAAACTATGGTAGAGTCAATTGACAAGCTATTAGAAGAGCGTCTTAGTTCAGAGCTTGCAGAGTTTGCAGAAGATCGTAAAGGTCTAGCTGAAGCAAAAGCAAAATATGCTGTTGCACAACGTGAAAATGCAACTCTACTTAAAAACTTTGTATTAGAATCGCTAAAGAAAGAAGTTAGCGAACTTCACGAAGATCAAAAAGCAGTAGCACAAAAGTTCACACAACTTGAAGAATTTGTGGTAGAAGCACTTGCAAAAGAAATTGCAGAGTTTTACGAAGATAAAAAAGACTTGGCTGAAACTAAAGTACGTCTTGTACGCGAAGCCAAAGAAAAATTTGCAGCAGTTCAAAAAGAATTTGTTGCTAAAAGTGCAAACTTGGTGTCAGAAACAGTTGGTAAAAATCTTAATAAAGAAATTAGTCAACTTAAAGATGACATTGAAGCAGCACGTAAAAACGACTTCGGTCGTAAAGTATTCGAAGCTTTTGCTTCAGAATATGCAAACAGCTACTTAAACGAAAAATCAGAGACTGCAAAATTATTGAAAGTTATTGAAACTAAAGATAAACAGATCAATGAAAATAAAGCGTTAGCTGTCAAAGCAAAAGTGCTTGCAGAGTCAGCAGTAAAAGAAAAAGCTGTATTAATTGAATCTGCAAAGAGAGAAAAGAAATTGAACGATTTAGTTGCGCCATTAGGCAAAGCTCAACGTGAAATTATGACAGACTTACTGGAATCAGTACAAACAGACAGACTTCAGTCTGCGTTTGACAAATACCTACCGGCGGTAATCGACGGTAATACTCCGGCTAAGAAGAAGGCAGTTTTAGCAGAAGGCAAAGAAGTTACAGGCAACCGCGAATATTCGCAAACTAACGTTAGTTCACAAGCAGGCGCAGACGGTAATGTCATTGACATTAAGCGTCTAGCTGGATTATAATATAGGAGAAATCAAAATGTCAGAACTATTAGAAAGTCGCTGGCAGGACACTAAGACTGCACTTGTTGAAGGCCTAAAAGGCAACAAGAAAGCTGTTATGGAAGCGACTCTAGAAAATACTCGTAAGTATCTTTCAGAATCAGCAACAGCTGGTGCAACTTCTGCCGGTAATGTAGCAACTCTAAACAGAGTTATCCTACCAGTTATCAGACGTGTTATGCCAACCGTTATTGCAAACGAGTTGGTTGGTGTTCAGCCAATGACAGGTCCAGTGGGTCAAATCCACACACTAAGAGTACGTTATAGCGACGACTTTACTAGCACAGGTGGCACTTCAGCTACTGCTGGTGAAGAAGCACTATCACCGTTCAAGATTGCAGAAGGATATTCAGGTGATGCAGCAACTGACCGCGCAGCGGCAACAGCAGCACTTGAAGGACAGGCTGGTAACAGAATGTCAATCCAAATCTTGAAACAAACTGTCGAAGCGAAAACCAGAAAGCTATCAGCTCGCTGGACATTCGAAGCGGCACAAGATGCTCAATCACAGCACGGTATTGACGTTGAAGCAGAAATCATGGCAGCACTTGCTCAAGAGATTACTGCTGAAATCGACCAAGAAGTACTAGGCTCACTAAGTTCACTAGCAGGCGCTGCTACTGAAACTTATGATCAAACAGCCGTTTCAGGTACAGCTACTTTTGTTGGTGACGAACATGCTGCACTAGCAGTTCAAATCAACAGAGTATCAAACTTGATTGCACAGCGTACAAGACGTGGTGCTGGTAACTGGGCAGTTGTTAGCCCATTCGCGCTAACAATCCTACAGTCAGCAACTACTTCAGCGTTCGCTCGTACAACAGAAGGTACATTCGAAGCACCAACTAACACAAAAATGGTTGGTACATTGAACAACGCAATGAAAGTATATGTTAACACATATGCATCAGATACTGCACCAGTTCTTATTGGTTATAAAGGATCAAGCGAGTCAGACGCAGCAGCGTTCTACTGCCCATATATCCCACTAATGAGCTCAGGTGTTGTACTAGATCCATCAACATTCGAACCAACAGTATCATTTATGACACGTTATGGTTATGTTGAGCTTACAAACACTGCGTCATCACTAGGTAACGCAGCTGACTACTTAGGTAAAGTTGATATCGCCGCAGGCGTAACATTTAGCTAAGTTATAGTTGTAAAAAACTAGAAATAGGCCCTACGGGGCCTATTTTTTTGACTACATTTTTACTTGTTCATTACATACATTGTAACTTCAAAGCCAAAACGCATTTCAGTATAGCTAGGTTTTGTCCACATAATGCTCTCCTTTCAACTATTATTTAAACACACTTTTTAAAAAAAATCTTGCAGAAAATCATTAATTTTCTATAAAAAGTGGTTGACTTTTACTATAAAGATGTTATATTAATAACATAAGCAACAAAGACTTAGCTAGTCAATGTTTATAGTGCAAGGAAGAGGCGTTTACCAGAGCGTCGAACTTGACTGCTTAGGGGTGGTACCCAGGCGTTGTACTGGAAACAGGCAGTGTCACATCGCTCTACCGAGCGGAAGCAGGTTGTTGCGGAGATGAAATGGTATTTGGTCCGCGGCTTGTAGGTGTAACCGAGTCCTACCTATTTTGCTTATTCTTAGAGCCCGCCACTGTGCGGGCTTTTTTCTCTTTGGATAAATACTATTGTCATATAGGAGCCTCTATTGAGGACTTATGCGGAAACTCACCGCGTAGACCCTAGAACGGCAATGATTAAACAAAGGAGATAATTATGGGACGCCCATTAAACAAAAGATACTTTGGTGCTACTGAAGGTTCAGCAGGTACTGAAGGTAATAACCTAACAGTAATGTGTAAAATTGGTGCTAACGCAGCAGTTGGCAACGGTGTAATTTTATCACAACGCTCAGAAACAAAATTTAACTGTCACGATGATCCAGATGGAACATCAGGTAACACAGGTGTATGTACACTAGTTGACAAAGCAATTGGATCACTAGCAGCTAACGAAATGGTTCTACAAGGTTTTGTAGCCGGAGAAAGTGCTGTAAACATTCGTAAAGTACACAACCGTACAATGTTTGATTTTAATAACAATCGTTATACATGGACTGTTACTGACGATTCAACAGCAAACGTACTAGTATTAACTGCAATCTAATCTAAGGGGCTTAATGCCCCTTTTTAGGAATTTCGAATGCCAAAGATTATAAGAACCACAGATACAGATTATCGAATAATAACAGGTGACGGCGGAACCATCACTCTTGATACAACTAACGCAACAGGAAATTTGAGCGGAACTGTTGTTGTTAAAGGTGATTTAGAAGTAAACGGTGGTACAACTACAATTGAATCGATTATAGCTACTATAGACGATAACATTCTTCTTTTAAGTGCAGGAAATACATCTTCAGGATTACCTGTATCGTTAGATAGACCTAGAAGCTCAGGAATAGAAATTGAAAGAGGATCTCTAGCAAATTCAAGATGGGTGTATGACGATGGCATTGGTTGGGACTTAGGCGGAGTTACAGGAATAGGTGCTTGGATAGGCACCCAAGGAGATATCGGTGCAGAACAAATACTTCCTATTAAGACTTCGGGTATAGTATCAGATCATAATTTATATGTTGACACTAATGACGGAGTTATAAGTGTTTCAGGCACAAACAATTATGAACTAAAAATTTGGAATTACGATAACGGTGTTATTACACCAGATCCTATTACTAATGAAATTACACAAGACGATGATAACATTCCTAATGCAAAAGCAGTTAGAGATATTGTTGATTATAGTCTAGCAACTGTTGTTATTGATAAAATCCAAGAAGATAATTCATCAATTGAAGTTGTTGATAAAAACAACGTAATTTTAAATATTATCGGAGTTGGACCTAGAACACTAGTAACAACTCAAAACAGTCACGGTTTTGCTATTAACGATACAGTAACTATAACTGGAGTGCAATCAAGTCCTAATGACGCAATTATTCAATCGTTAATAGGAAGCTGGACAGTTACCGATGTTCCTTCGTCAACATCTTTTGAATTTGATGCAAATTCAATTGGTGCAGATAAAAGTTTTTATGTAAGTAATTCAGGAAGAACTGTTTCTGCTGAATCAGAAATATCTATTACCGTTGAAGGCAACAATATTACTAATTTCTATAATAATAGAATAAATCTTGCAGATATTGAAATTAAAGGAACTGAAATATTTACATCGTCAAGTAATGATGATTTAGTTTTATCAAGTTCTGGTATCGGTTCTGTAAAAATTAAAGATACATTAGAAATAACTAAAACACCTGGTGATGATGATATTTTATTAGATCCTAATCCTCCGTTAGAAGGTATCAAATTATATTCGAAAGCACAAGGAACAGGTAAAACAGGGTTATACTTCGTTAATGAAAATAACTATCAAGACGAAGTAATAAGTAAAAGTAGAGCATTGCTTTATAGCATGTTATTTTAAGGAAATATAATGGCTTTAGAAAACGCAACATTAACAAATACACAAACAGATGTGCTTGTTGTACCAGCGAATAAAATATATGCTATAACAAGTATAATGGTTTGCAATACATATTCACCAAGCGGCGCATCACCTGAAAACGAAACAGCTACATTTGATATGCATTTCTTAAAAGATAATCAACCTTTAAATAATGCATTAACATGTGTTATTAGAGAACTTAGTTTGCCAGCAGGCGAAACATTTACTTTTGATAGTGAAAAAGTTGTATTAGAAAGTGGTGAAAAATTATCGTTTGTAGGAGATGCAACAAACGCAGCAAACTTAGCAGTGTCAGTTAGTTACTTGGAAGTATAATGAGATTATTAAAAGCGCAGAACACAAATTTACGTAACATCTACGGTAAAGGCGTAAAGTACGATATAAATGGACAAGTTATAATGGATACTACAAACGTTATGCTTGTACCAAAAGGCACATCTGCGGAATTTATATCTACTCCAGTAGACGGACACATGAGATATAACACTGACTTAAATGAATTAGAAATACGTTCAGAAGGCGAATGGCGCAGTGTAAGATACAAAGAGCCAAATAACGATCCTGGTATTGTACAACAAAACTTAGGTAATGGTGATGCTACTATTACACTATTTGGTCCACTAGATAGTCAAGACCCTAATACAATATATACTGCACCAGCAGCAGCACAAAACGTTTTAGTATTTGTTGAAAACGTTTTTCAAATATCAACTACTAACTATACATTAATTCAAAATCCAAGTTCAACAGGAACTGGACAAGAAGTTGAGTCAGGAAACTTTGTTATAGGTGAAGAATATATTATTACTGCAACAGGTGTAACAGACTATGTTTCAGAACACGGTGCAGCAGATAATAATCCTGGAACAACATTTACAGCAGCATCTGCCGGAACTGCTGATGCAACAGGTTTAGCAAGACTCACAGGCTACTATTTAGAATTTACTTCAGCAGTAGACTTAAACAAACCTGTAACAGTACTACATAATTTCGACAAGTAAATTCAATAAATACTGTGTCAAGGAGAATATGAGTGGCACAAGTAGGTAGAATATCCGGTCCTCTTTTAAAAGATAACTTATTGCGTGATGGCATTGATCTTGCGTTTCGCAACGATCTTAATACTAATCAGCTCTTATATCTAGATGTTAACAATAGTAAGATTGGTATTGATACTTCTACACCAACTACTGATTTAGAAATATCTCAAACTTTTCAAACAACAAATTTAATTAGCGATTTCTCTAATATAGCAGGATATACTATTGATAACAATACACTTAGTACAATAGGTAATCTTTATTTAAACGCAGCTGATGCTGTTGTTTTTAGTACATTAGATAATGGTACTATAAGAATTAATGATAATGCAATTAGAACTGTAGAATCAAATGCTGACATAGATATTACTCCTAACGGAACAGGAACTGTTAGAGTCGGTAATGGATTTTTAAATGATGATTCAACTACAGATACAAAAGCAGACTTACAAGTTTTTGGTAATATGCATACTCCGGGTAATATTACCTTTGAAGGAACTATTACACTAGGTGATCAAGCATCAGATGATGTAACATTTAATTCTGACATTAACTCTGATATTATTCCTGATATTACAGATACTTACAATTTAGGTGCTGATCAAAAAATATGGAATTCTATATATACAAATTTATTAAACGGACAATTAGTAGGAACACAAGCATATTTCCTAAACGGAGTTAATCTTCTTACAAAACACGGAGGCATAATATTTGTTGCAGTTGAAGGGAATGACGATAATAGTGGTGATCATCATCTTGATCCGATGGCAACTATTTCGGCTGCACTTTCTAAAGCAGAAGCTAGTGGAGATCAGCCATTTACAATTATAGTATCACCAGGAGAGTATCAAGAAGCATTACCTTTGGTTGTTCCATCTAATGTATCTGTTATTGGTGCTGACATACGTAATGTTATTATCACCCCAGATACCAGTAGTCAGAGTGAAGATGTTTTTCATTTAAATGATAAAACTAATATTGCTAATTTAACTATTCAAAATCATTACTATGACAATGTAAACAATAAAGGATATGCATTTAGATTTGCACCTAATGCTGTAATGAGCGAACGCAGTCCTTATATTCAAAATGTAACGGTACTAACACAAGAAACAAATCCAGGAGACGGAGATGCAGGTAGAGGGGCTTGGATAGACGGTGCAGAATTAAATGCTGCAAGTCCTAATGCTACTATGCTATTTCATAGTTGTACATTTATTTCACCTAATGCTGATGTTATTAATATGACAAACGGTGTTAGAGTAGAATGGCTAAACAGTTTTACATATTTCGCAAACAGAGGATTGTATGCATTTAATGGTGCAACTGGCAGAACAAGTGAAGATGGCAGCACAGTAATATATGGTGCAGAATTGCGCTCAATTGGGTCAGCAAACGTTTACGGCACATACGGTGCAGTAGCAGACGGTGCTGATACTCTAATGTATCTGATACAGCATAACTTTGCGTATATAGGTGCAGGATCTGATAGAACAAACGATTTAGATTTAGTTGTACAAGCAAATGAAGTAGTAGAATTAAACTCAGGACAAATTCATTATGTAAGCACAGACCAAGTTGGTAACTTTAGAGTTGGCGATAATTTCTTTGTAAATTTTGAAACAGGTAATACAAGTTTAAACATTAATACAGGTGATATTGAAACGTTGTCTGGGTTAGTTGTTAATACACCCGGCGGAACAAGTGTTATTGATGGCGCATATATAACAACCGGAAATATAAGAATATCAGATAACGAAATTGTAAGTGTAGTTGACGAATTAAATTTAGATGCCGGAACAAACACTATTAATTTTAACGATAATACTAATGTTAACGGCAATTTAAATATTATTAATAATTTTAGTTTTGGTGGCACATTAAATATTGCAGGTGATCAACCTGGTAGAGATACTGCTGCTGACAGGTTAGTGTTCAATGTGGAATTTGAACAAGATTTTAATCCTCATCAACATACTGTACATAGTTTAGGAGAAGTACAGCGTCCTTGGCTAAATGCTTGGTTAAACAAAACAGAAGTTGGAGACATTAGTATAGATGGAAATGTTATCACAACTGATACATCAAACGCAAATTTAGAATTACGTGCAAGTGGAATTGGAGAAATTTATGTTCCTAGTAACGATGTACAAATTGATAATAACTTAAATGTTAATGGTCTTACTACTTTACAGTCAACAAATTTTCAAGGAATTTTTAATTCTGCAGGAACATTTAATCAAACCGGTAATAGAACTGCAACAAACTTTTATGTTGATGGAGATTTAGACATTACTGGTGCAGTACAATTTGAAGAAATATTATTTGATGGCAATGTAATTACTACAACTACTTCAAACGCAGATTTAGAATTACGTGCAAGCGGTACTGGCAAAGTATTAATACCTAATGATGTGGAAGTTAATAATAATTTATTAGTTAATGATATTACTAGCAATAATATAAATGTTTCATTACAAACAGCATTTAATTATGCAGATCTAACCGATATAACCATTACACAAAATTATATTACTACAAATATTTCTAATGCAGACTTAGAACTAAGAGCAAGCGGAACTGGATTTATAAACATCGAAAGTCCTGCTTATTTAGAAAATAATTTAGTAGTTAATAAAAACACCTTTTTACAAAATGGTGCAACAACATATGAGTACGGCCCAGAGCTTGTAATTAACGGAACATTTAATACAAATGTAAATGGTTGGGCTCAAGCAGGTGGCGGCACTGCTTCATCTGTTAACGGAAACTTAAGAATTGATGCTACAGGTGCTGCACGTAACGTATCACAAGAGATTGTAGTCGAACCTGGAAAAACATATGACTTTGAAGCACAGTTTAGAAGTGTTTCAAATGCAAATGCATTTTATTTAAGAATATTCGAATCTGGTGTTGGTACATTATTTGAATGGAATGAAACTACTGGTCTAGTTGCAGATCAATTGCTAACAGCATCATTTGTTCCACAAACTACATCTATTGATATTATTTTCCGTGCTGTTGATACTATTGTTGAATGGGACAATATTTCTGCATTTGAAGATATCGGATTTGTTACTGCCTTTACTCCTGTTGATGTTAACTATACTGATGTTAACTTAACGGGCAATATAACTCAAACAGGAGATATAACGCAAACTGGAAATACTGTTGTTGCTGGAGGACTTACAGCTACAGGTGATTTTATCGGTCCTGTAGTAACTATTGATAATAATATACTACAAAATACAGCAGAAGGCCTAAGATTATCAACAGAATCTTCAGATAATTCTTCTATTCCTAAAATTATACAATCAATAGTTAACGGAGCAACAGCAGCAGATTATACAGATCAACAAGACAAAAATCTTGTAAACTTTTTTATAAACAATAATTATGTAGATGTTAACCAAAGCGGAACATTAACTACTACAGATTATATTGCTTGGTTGCAGTATGTTGTAAATGGTCAGACTCCTGATCCTGAATATAATGCTTTTATACAACCTATTACTGAAGAAATTCTTTCGTTAGAAAATGCTACTCCTGGATATTTTAATCCAGTTTTATTCTTTGGCGATTATGATAGTCCAAATCTTGAATTACGTGCAAACTCAACAGCAAACATTTTAGTACCTAATAATAATATGCGAGCAAAACAAGATTTATTTGCAGCTAGTATTATTTCTAACAACATTACAGTACAACAAGATTTAAATCTTAATGAAATTGTAATTACTGACAGCATTATAGAAATTGACGATAATTTTATTTCTACTACAATATCAAATGCAAATTTAGAATTACGTGCTTCGGAAAACCAAATAGTTCGACTGCCAGAAAATGTAGTTATTGAAAACAATTTAACTGTTAATGGAATAACAAATTTAAAAAATACAAACATTGTTGGAGATATAACACTAACAGGAAATACAACTCAACAAGGTAATTTAAATGTTATAGGTAATGTTACTGTAAGTTCAACAAATATAGAAAGTGAAATACAATTTGATAACATTTTGTTTAACGATAATTTTATTGAAACTACAGACTCAAACAGTGATTTAGAACTATCAGCAAATGGTGTTGGTAATATAGTAACAAATAACTTAGAAGTTACTAATAATTTACAAGCAACTGATTTAACTTCTAGTAATATAGTTATAGGATCTAATTTTGAGTTTAATAATGCTTTGATAAGTTCTAATATTGAAATTTTTGACAATGTTATTAGAACTACTGAAAGCAACTCTAATTTAGAGTTAAGAACTTTTGATAACAGTAATATAGAATTACAAGAATTATTGTTTAATTCTGATACCTTGACAACTAGCTTAACTGATATAACTTTGGCAACAGATAATATTAATATAATTAGTACATCAGCAATACAACTACCTTTTGGCTTGTCTACTGAAAGACCAAATATAGATTATAGCATTCGTTATAATAGTATAACATCAAGTTTTGAAGGATATAATCAAAATAATATTTCATTTGGTGGTATTTATTCTGATAATAGAGGTACTCGCGTTACAGCTCATCCTACGGACAATACAATTACATTAGTAACTGGAGGGAATCTTCGTGCAACTGTAAATAATGATAATATAACCATTAGTGGATTAACTGTTGACGATGTTTTTATAGATAGCAATATAGTTACAACAATAAATTCAAATGCAGATCTAGAACTACGTGCTAACGGAACAGGAAATCTTGTTATTGACGATATTACTTTGTCCGGAGAATTGATACAAAACACATCAGGAAATGTATTAACTATTAAAAATACAAGCCGCGGCAGAACAAAATTTAATACTACTGGTGCATTAAAAATTCCTTCAGGTACTACAGCAGAGCAACCAGGATTTACACCAGAAGTTGGTATGATGAGATGGAACACTGACATTCAAGTTCTAGAAGCATGGGACGGCAGTACCTTTGTAAGTGCAGCAGGTACAAGCGCATCTATTAGTCCCGAAGAAATGGATGATCTTATCTTAGAATATACTCTAATCTTTGGGTAATAAGCACTTATTTTCTCAATACGATAAATACTATTAATGCAAAGTACGACCATACTTGCAGGGTCAAACTGTGGTTAGCCAGCAAAGAGCGCAAGCTGAAAATTTAGGCTAGAGGGACAGGATCCCCGTATTGAGGAGAAGAGATGGCTGTTGGTCGCATATCAGGTCCGCTCTTAAAGTCTAACTTGATCCGTAATGGGATCGATCTAGCCTTTGAGACAGACTTACTATATCTAGATGTTAATAATCAGCGTATCGGCGTTAAGACAACTGCACCTCAGTACGAGTTAGATGTTAACGGAACCACTAAAACCACAGACTTAATTGTTACTAATAGAGCTGACCTAGCTGACGTTACTATTGAAGGTAACACTATTAGTACTACACAACCTTATTTAAACTTAGCAACACTAGATACTGTTGTTTCACTAAACAAGATTCGCATTGATAGTATTGATATTGAAGGCAATGCTATTACAACAAATAGTTCAAATGCTGATTTAGAAATTCGTCCAAACGGAACAGGTATTGTTCAAATACATAGTGATTTAAATGTAGACGGTAACATACATGCGACAGGTAATATTACAGCAGACGGTAATATTACAATTGGTGATGCAGATACAGACAATGTTATTTTTAATGCAGAAGTTGCATCAGACATCATTCCAGATCAGAATAATACATATTCATTAGGAAATGTTAATAAGCAATGGAATGACGTTTGGACAAGAAACTTAATTGCTACTAGTGTTAGTTCTAATCAACTTAATATTAGTAATATTGATTTTAACCTAGTACACGGAAATGTATATTATGTTGCAGAAAATGGTAATGACGCTTCTCAAGGTGATCATTTATTTGCTCCATTTGCAAGCATCAAACATGCACTAAGCGTAGCTGTTACAGGTGATACTATTATTGTTTCACCAGGTGATTACACAGAAGAATTTCCTTTAACAGTTCCACAAGGTGTTACACTAAAAGGCGAAGGTATTCGTAGTGTATCTATTCGCCCAACTACAGAAACACGTTACAATGACGCTATTTTACTTAACGGCGAAACTACTGTTGAAGACTTAACACTAACTGGTTTTTATAGCGGAGGCAACTACTTTGAAGTTACAGGTGCATCAGCAGGAACTACAACTGTTAATGTTGGTACTGCTCCTTTTGCTCATACTTATGTTAGTGGCGGAACTATTGAAATACTTGGTGCTAACTATAACATAACCGGTGCAACTTACAATGAAACAACTGGTGTACTACAAATTACACACGCAGGTGGCACAGCAAATATCGGTAATGATGTTTTCTTAAGCGGATTAACATTTAGCTGCAACAATGACACTAGAACGTTCCCAGACAACGGATACGGCTTCCGTTATGCAACAGATTACGAAGCATCAAGTCGTTCTCCTTACATTAGAAACATTACTGTAATTACAAACGGTAGCACTACAACTGTTGAAGATCCTAGAGGATTTAATGCAGGCGATGCAGGTAAAGGCGCTTATGTTGATGGTGCTTATGGTAGCGCAACTAGCGTAAACACTGCAATGCTATTCCACTCAGCAACATTTATTACACCAGGCGTTGATGCAATTACAATGACTAACGGTGCTAGAGTTGAGTGGCTAAACAGCTTCACATACTTTGCTAATCGTTCTATGTACGCTTACGATAGCAAAGACGGACGTAGACTAGCAGGTAGAACTAAACTCACACTAAGCGGCGTTACAGGTACATTTACACAAGGTAATACGCTTACAGTTACTTCAACTGACGCATCAACTGTGCTAATAGGTACAATTGATGAAGTAGACGGCAATGACTTATACATCAGCAATTATTTAGAACTAGACGGATTTGATTTAACACCACAAAGCATTACAGACGGCACAGCAACAGCAACAACAATTGATAGTTTTGACTTACGTGAATTTGGTGCAGAAGTACGCTTAATTGCTTCTGCATCAGTTTACGGTAACTTTGGACTTGTTGGACAAGGTCCGGGTGTTATTATGTATGCTATTGGACACAACCTTGCTTACATTGGCAACGGTAAAGAAGTTACTAATGACACCGAGACTGTTATCCAAGCAAACGAAGTTGTTGAATCACAAGGTGCAAAAATACGTTATAACTCAGTTGATCACAAAGGCGACTTTAGAGTTGGAGACTTATTCTACGTTAATCAAGAAACCGGTAGTGTAACATTTGCAGTAAGTGATTTTGAAATTAATACAGACAATGGTGTAACATTTGTTACAGGAAGCGATACTACTTTTGTTGACGGTACTAAGATTGAAACAGGTGATTGGCGCATAAGCGGCAACACTGTAGAAACATTAACACAAGATGCTAACTTTGCAGCAGGTAGTGGTGAAATTAATCTTAATGCTGATGTAAATGTTACTGGAAGTCTTGATGTAACAGGTGATGTTACTATCGGAGGCAATATTACAATTGGTGATGAAGCAACTGACACTATTCAAATTATTGCAGGTATTGACTCAGACATTATTCCAAAAACTGCAAGCACTTATAGTTTAGGTACTGTAACTAAAACTTGGAAAAATTTATACATAAATGAAATTAATGTAGACGATATTCAAATACGTGAAAATTACATTGAAACACGTTTATCTAATAGCGATTTAGAATTACGTGCTAACGGAACTGGCGAAGTAGTTGTTCCAAGTAATAATGTACAAATTGATAATAACTTAACAGTAAGTGGAACAACAACCTTGTCAGATACAAGTGTTACCGGAACACTTACTCTAGTAGGCGATTTAAATCAAACTGGCAATACAACTGTTGATGGCAATCTTACAGTAACTCAAGACGTAGATATAACTGGTGCAGCACAGTTTGAAGAAATATTAATTGATGACAACTATATTACAACTACTAGCTCAAATGCAGATTTAGAATTACGTGCTAGTGGAACTGGAAAAATATTTGTACCAAATAATGATGTAGAAATTACAAATGATTTAACAGTTAGCAACGATATTACTGCTAATAATCTTACACTAGTTGGACAAATTACAGCTGACAGCTTTGCATCAGATAATATTTTAATACAAGACAACTATATAGAAACTACTCAATCAAATAGCGATCTAGATTTACGTGCTAACGGAACTGGACGAGTTTTTATTCCTAATAATGATATACTTGCAAACGAAGATTTTACAGTTAAAGGAACAACAAGTTTACAAAGTGTTTCTATAGTAGGAGATGTAACACAAACAGGCAATACTACTCAAACAGGTAATATTAATTTAACTGGTAACTTAGGTATTACTGGAAATATTACTATTTCCGATGCTGCACAATTTGAAAATATTCAAATTGATGATAATTTTATTACTACAACAATTAGCACTTCGGATTTAGAATTAAGAGCTACACAGTTTGGTGAAATATTAATTCCTAATAATGATTTAGTTATATCAAACGATTTAATTGTTGAAGGAACAATTACTGTTGGAGATATTAATAGTGCAGGAACAATTACTGCAAACAGATTTAGTACTGGCGATATATTAATCGATGATAATTTTATTACAACTACTCAAACTAATTCAAACTTAGAATTACGTGCTAACGGAACTGGCGAAGTAGTTGTTCCGAGCAATAATGTTGTTATTGAAAACGATTTAACTGTAAATGGTAATACTAATTTAAAAACTACTAATATTGTAGGAAATGTAACACATACCGGTAATACTACTCAAACAGGTAATATTAATTTAACTGGTAACCTAGATGTAACTGGTGAAGTTATTATTAGCGCAAGTGTTATACAATTTGAAGATATACAAGTTACCGGTAATAAAATTACTACAACTGAAAGTAATAGTAATTTAGAACTACGTGCAAACGGAACAGGAAATGTTTATATCCCTGAAAACGATTTATTAATTGAAAATAATTTATCAGTAGGTAATACAGTTTCAGTTCAAAATATTAACGTTTCAAATAGTATACAGTCTAATTCATTTTCAACAGGTGATATATTAATTGATGACAATTTTATTACTACTACATTAAGTAATAGTAATTTAGAACTACGTGCAAACGGAACCGGATCTATTATTATTGATGATTTTGATGTTAATGGATCTACTATTACTACAACTAATGATTTAAATTTAACACCTGGTAGCGGTAATATTATAATTAATGGTACAGGTGCATTAAAATTACCTGCAGGTACAACATTAGAACGTCCTGCAGAAGTAACAGGACAAGTTCGTTATAATACAGACTTATCACGCTTTGAAGGTTATAACGGAACAAATTGGATTAATCTAAAAGGTGTAGAAGATTTAGACGGCGATACAAAAGTTACTGCTGAGTTAACTGAAGGAGCTAATGACGGTGTAATTAGATTTGATGTTCAAGGTAGTACTATTGTAACTGTTAACGATTCTGGATTAAACGCACCGAAAGTGATTGTTGACGATGTTGAAATCGACGGCAATGTTATAACAACTAGCACAGTTGACACTGATTTGCGTTTGTCTGCAAACGGTGCAGGTAGAGTAAGATTTGACAATTTTGCATTTGAAAGTTCTACAATTACAAACACAGTAAGTGACAGTGTTACATTATTTGAAAATACTGGAAACGGTTATGTAAAGTTTGACGGCACATATGGTGTTGTTATTCCAGTAGGTGCAAGCGTTGATAGACCTCCTGCAGGATTTGTTGAAGTAGGACAAATGCGTTTTAATACTGACGATAGTCGTGTTGAAATATTTGACGGAAGTAACTGGGTATCTGTTGCGGGTTCTGGAGCAGGTATTACTAGAGGTGATGCAGAAGAAATTGCACTAGCAACAGTATTGGTATTAGGATAAAGATATGGCAACAACATTTAAAAACAAAGTAGTACCTAACATAGGAACACAAAGAACAGAAGTACTTGCAACTAACGAAAACGCAAGAGTAACAGTAGTAGGATTTAGTTTAGCTAATATCACAAGCGGAACTGTACTAGTAGATGTTGAATTAAGAGACGAAGCTAGTACTACAGGATATTATGCTAAAGAAATTGTACTGCCGCCAAATGCTAGTTTAAGAGTACTAAATGGAGGAGAAAAATTAATTCTTACTCCAGAGAATAATTTGTATGTTACTTCTAACGTAGACGATAGCGTCGATGTTATTATGAGTACAGTAGAGATTGTATAAGGAGATAAAGTATGTCAGCATTTTACGTAGGTGGAACACCAAGTATAACAGAATTACTAGGCGTAGGTCAACCTAGATACTTTTATGCCTTAAGAAGAACAGAGGACGGTACTTTGTTTTTTGCAAAAATTGATCAGTTAAAGGACGTTGATACAATTACAGTTAATAATCCAGGAAAGTCAGCAGATGATTTTACTGAGTTTGAATATGGTGTTGACTTTTTTGACGGTCGTCTAGAAGAAGATCATAGTCGTCCGTACACAAATTTACAATGGGATCAATATCGCTGGGATAACAAAAATATGTATTATTATGTTAACGACGAAGGCGAATTAGTAGTTAGAATTAATCAGGCTTACAATTATTTGCCATCACAGATAGTCACATAAATATGTAAAATAAATTAGGAACCGCATAAATGTCAGAATTTAAAATTAGCAGATTAAGATTTAGTTGGGTAGGCCCCTGGCAAGATCAATACGTTTATAACAAAGACGAAATTGTACAATACGAAGGTAAAGCATATGTTTGTTTGATTCCTCATACATCAAATGGATTTAACAATGATTTAAACGCTGTTGAACCTAGATGGGAACTAATGATGACAGGGCAAACCTGGAAAGGACCTTGGGAACAGTTTAAAAGATATGCATTAGATAATATTGTAATTTTCGGTGGTGTTGTTTATAAATGTAATGAAGAACATCTTAGTGCAAGTATAATTGATCCAGACATTGACAAGTGGGACGTATATGCGGAGTCTAAAACTTGGAAAAGTGAATGGACATCTAATACAACATATGGTCCGGGCGACATTGTAAACTATGGCGGTTCAGCTTACGAATGTACTATTGCTCATGTATCTGCTGCAACAGATTTAGAAGGATTAGAAGCTGATTATACAGACATTGAAGATAGTACTGAAAGATATTGGAAGTTATCTCAGTATGGTGTACAGTACAGAGGAAAATATACTACATTTTCAGAAGATAGCGCAACAGTTAGATACAAATTAAATGACGTTGTAAAGTACGGTCCTAGTTTATATAAATGCATTTGGGGACATGCACCAGGAATTGGATTTGACGATTCAGTTAACACAGAGTTTGCAGATACATTTATTAGTGAGTACTGGGAATTATGGCTTCCAGGGTTAGACTTTGATAATGTATGGGATGTTGACACATTCTATCAACCAGGTGATGTTGTATTATATGGTGGTTATCTATTCCAAAGTAAAATTATTAATAACTTAGGAAATCGTCCTTCAACTAACTACGGTGAAGATTCTACCGATGCTTGGGAAGTTATTACACAAGCATACGATATTGAAGGTGATTGGGTAGTAGACAAAGAATATAAAATCGGTAGTATTGTAAATTATGGCGGAGATTTATATGTTGCACTAACAGACAGCGTAGGTCAAAATCCTGGAAACTTTGAAGTTACTATACCATTTGAAGCAGAAGGATCGTCAGGCACTACTCTAGTTTTAAACGCAGAAGATTCTGTGAATCTAGGTGCTATAACAGTTGGTATGACAGTTATCGGCGAAGGATTTGCTAGTGGACAACAAGTTGAAACTGTTAGTGTTGACGAAGAAACAAAATTAATTACAGTAACATTAAACTATGCGCCAGACGGCACAATATCTGACGAAGCTGTGTTAACTTTTGTAGGTACTAATTTTGCATATTGGGAACTGTTAATACCAGGATTTAACTGGGAAGGTCGTTGGGCTGAAGGATCTCTATATAATATTGACGATGTTGTATATTACGGAAATGCAACATACAGAGCTATTAGAGAACACACTTCGGCTTTAGTTAATAGACCTGATGTAGATTTTCAAACTAATTATTGGGTAATTTATTTACAACATGATCAAAGAAATAGTTTAAGTCAACCAGGTGAATTAGTTACATTTGATAGCAACGAAGGAAACATTGCACTACCAATAGGCGACGAAGCAAGTATTTTAAAAGTTGTAAATGGATTGCCTACTTGGAGTGACATTAACTTTACTACAAATGTTTATTATGTTGCAATAAACGGTTTAGATGTACCAACATACGGAACAACACCTGACACTGCATGGAAAACTGTTAAGTACGCATGTGAAAGAGTTTTAGAAGGAACTTTACAACAAAATGCTAAAGAGCTAATAGAAAGAAACAAAGAGTGGATTACACAAGAAACTTTTTACTGGTTCTTGTATCAGCAAAACCAAGGAACCGAGCCGTTTGCTGATTCTGTAAACTTTGATAATGATAAGGTTATAAGAGATACTCGTCAAATTATTGACGCAGTAGTTAAAGATTTGAAAAAAGGTGGCAACTCTCAAACTGTTGCAGCAGCCCTTTCTTATTTTGATTTAGAAAGTACAAACAAGTTTACTAACGAAGAAATTGCAGCACAAGCACCTTATTTTATAGTTTACTTTGTAGAATTATTTAATAATATTGAAAAAGCTCTTACAAACACACTGTCGTCAACAAGTTATCAACAGCTAGAATCTGATAGACTAGGAAGGCCATTAGACAATGGCATTGTAACACAATATATTAATAGTAGTTTAACATTAGAAAGCGATACACTTACAATAGTCAGAGCACTTGAAAGAATATATGTAGAATCATTTGTTGCAGGATCACCTGATAACATTCCGTCTGCAAACGAAGGAGCATACTGTACAATTAATGTAAAATCTGGAACATATCTTGAAGAACTTCCGATTGTTGTTCCTGCTAACACAGCAATTAATGGTGACGAACTACGTGGTACAACAATACAACCTGCTAATCCTATTAATACTTTATGTACACGAACAACAGGCGATATTAATGTGTTTACTGTAGGATCAACACGTAATATGGTACATAATTCTCCGGTACAATTTGTTTCATTAAATCCAATTGACGAAATTAGTACTATAATTGGTAATGTTGTTGCAGGACAAACTTATTATGTTATTGGCGACTCGATTACTGATACAACATTCAGTGTTTCTGAAGTACCAGACGGACCAAGTGTTGAATTACAAACAAACATTGGCGGAATGTATGTATATGGAGGTAATGCTCTTAAAGATATGTTCCGTGTGCGTAACGCTACAGGTATTAGAAATTTAACTGTCAAAGGTTTACGTGGTACATTAACAGAAGAAAACGAATACTTAACAAGACGTCCAACTGGAGGTGCATATGTAGCACTTGATCCAGGCAAAGGACCAGACGATACTGAAGCCTGGATTACATATAAATCTCCTTATATTCAAAACGTAACTACGTTCGGTAAAGGATGTACTGGTTGTAAAATTGACTCAACATTACACAATGGCGGAAATCGTTCAATGGTATCAAACGACTTTACACAAATTATTTCAGATGGTATTGGTATTTGGTGTAAAGGTGGCGATGCATTAACAGAATGTGTTTCTGTGTTCTCTTATTATAACTATGCAGGTTACTTTGCAGAAGACGGAGCAAAAATTCGTGCAACAAATGGTAACTCATCTTATGGTACTTTTGGTGTTATTTCAGAAGGATTTGACGATTCAGAAACTCCTGCAACTGGTATAATTAACAACAAATCAGGAGAAGCAACAGCTGAAGCAGTTTCTGCGTTAGGTGCAAATTCTGAAATATTAAAAATACAATATACACATGGCGGATCAGAATACTTTAAAAAGGTCACAAACTTATTAACTTATACAAACGATCTATTAGATTCTGTTTGGACCAATGACTCAAATATTAGTGTTATACGTGCAAATACTACTCCTTATGAAAACGAATTTGCTTGGAGAGTAACTGCAAATACTTCTCTAACTGACAGTGCATATTTTGAACAACAAATTGGTATTGGACCTCAAGGAAGAACTTATACAAATGTTGCGGGAACAAATATTAGCGGTTCTGGTATTGAAGCAACATTTGATGTTAAAGTTCTTGCTGAAAGCTATGAGGTAACAGTTAATAACGGCGGCAGCGGTTATGTTATTGGTAATCAAATACAAATAGACGGTCGAAATTTCGGCGGACGATCACCAGAAAATGATATTACGGTTACAGTGCAAGATTTGAGTATTACAGCAATTTCTGGAATTAATCATGAAGGTACAGTTCCTTTAGGATCTGCATTAAAATATAATGTTAGTATTCATGCTAAAAAAGGAGACACTGCTTATTTTGATTTAGAAGGAATTTTTAGTGGATCGCCTACACCAGGAGAAGAAAAAACATATAGTTGTCGTTTTAATTTTGATACAGAGGAATTTACAACATTATCTCAATTAGGAAATTTAAATGACCCAACTGATCTTCGAGCCGACTTCTTAGAAGACGGTTGGTGGAGACTTTCATATTCAATATTTGACGAAACAGCACAAAATACAAATTTAACAATGCGAGTTTATCCTCGAGGAATTGACGGTATTGCTGGGTATACAAATTTTTACGGAGCTCAAATATTAATAGGCGATACTCCAGATTATTTTGTAGAAAATACTGACAGTACACCAACGGTACATGCCAATATCAATATAACAGGTGCTGGTACAGGAGTTAAAGTAATTGCAGACGAAGTAAGAACTGGATCAATATTCCAGTCAAGAATTCTTGAAAGCGAAACAGTTAGATTAGGCGGTTTAGGTTACAATATTCAGTCAAATAATGCTCAAGGCGGCAGCACAGAACTTTTAATATTAGCACAATCAGAAGTAGCAACAGCAACAGAATATGAAGGTATGAGATTAGTTGTACAGTCAGGTATTGGAGCTGGTCAATATGGTATTATTTCAAATTATGATCCAGTTACTAAGTATGCATCTGTTGTTAAAGAATCTTTTGATCAGCAAGAAATTGTAGCAGTAAACACTGCTGATAATACTCTTATATTTGGACCTAATACAGATTTTCATGGAATTTTTGTAGGACAAAAAATAGAATTTACACCTACATTTTATAATATAGACGTACTAAGTTCTTCACAAAGCGGAGTAAATGTTTTAGGTACATTAGGAGATTTAAATAACTACATGTACGTTGACAGTACTGCTAGATTACGTATAGGACAAAAAATTAACTTTAGTGGTACAACATTTGGCGGCGTTATTGTTGGTTTTGATTATTATATTATTGACGTAATTGACGACAGAACAATCCAAATTTCGACATCACTAGGCGGTGCTGTATGGCCGTTATCAAACGTAAACATTGAGGATCCAGATGATTCTCCGATTGTATTAACAGGAGAAATTCCGCCATTTACATTAAACTATCCAGATCAAACTAGCTTCTTAGAAGCAGATACAACTGCTAATATGGAGGTAACACTTCCTATACAATTTACAGGTAAATCAATCGGCGGCGTTGAACTAGGTGCTACCTATTATATTCATGAAGTTTATAATGATACTGAGTTTGCAATTTCAGAAGCACTATTACCGATTGAAGTAACAGCATCTAGTGCAGTTGATAACAGTCTTACTATTGCTGATACTTCAGGCTTAAATTCATTAAACCCTATTATTTTTAAAGAAGGAACCATACTAGGCGGCTTACAAGAAAAAACAAAATATTATGTTAATAGTATTTTAAATGGGACAAACTTTACCTTAGCAAGTGATATAATTACAACTACAGCAACAGCAACTGAAGGCATATCAAACCTTATAACAGTTGATAGTACAGCCGGATTTATTGTAAATGCTCCTATTAAGTTTACAGGTGTAACATTTGGACAACTTGATAATGATGAAGTTTACTATATACAGGTTGTTAACGATGCTACATCATTTACAATTTCCGAAACACCAGGAGGCGCAGCCGTTCCATTAACAACAGCAGTCGGTAATGTAATTGTTACTACGGTATTAGACGAAATTGTGTTAACTACAACCACAGGAACAATGAACGGCCAAACAACTGGCACTAAACTAGTATTAGAAGCTGGTAGAGATGCAATGGAAGGATCATTCTTTACAGAAATATTTGGCGGCATCGTAGAAGGAACAAAATATTTTGTAACTTCTAAAACTGATACGAATTCATCATACGAAATTACAATTTCTGAAACAGAAGGCGGCCCAGATGTAACATTAATTGACGAAACTGGTTCTATGCAAATCAACGAAGTTGGTTGGGATCACATTAATGCAGGAACTCCTTTAGTTACACAGTTTGACTCTACATCAGTTTATATTATTGAACCAAGAATTACATTTGATAAACCAAACTTTTATGTTGAGTTACTACCAACTATACAAGGCGGCGACGGCTTAGGATTCTGTGCTATTGTAAGTGACGGATATAAAATGCTTGCAATACCTCGTCAGGGTGATACTGTTTTAGGAACTAGTGATTATACTGACTGGGACGAAGTTTATACATTACCTATATCAGGCACTCCTGGTACTAATGGCGGTTGGGTAGATGCGTGTTACGGCAATAACACTTGGTTTATTTTGTCAGCTGATGGAACAGATTGTCTAGTTTCAGCAGCTGATGGGTTAACATGGTTATCAGTAGACTTACCTAGTTTAGGTGGTCTAAACTATGCAGCGGTAACATACGGTAACGGAACTTTTGTTGCTGTAGCAAACGGCGGATCACAAATTGCTTATAGTAATAACAATGGTATTACATGGACTAGTGTAGTTTCACCAGCTATTGGTGACGAAGACTGGATCGATATTACTTATGGTAAAGAAACATTTGTAGTTATTTCTAGATCAAACGACATTGGAAAATATTCTACAGACGGAGGCGTTACTTGGATTGGAATGACTCTAAGAGAAGATGGCGACGGAAGTACTATTGACAACTGGAGCAGTGTTGAATTTGGAAACGGAAGATTTGTAGCAATATCTAGAGACGACAGACCTTCAGCATATAGCTTTAATGGCATAAATTGGTATGCTTCTAATGTAGATGTTAGCGGATCATTTATTAAATATGGTCAAGGCGTTTTTGTAGTGATTAACCCAGATACAGGAATCTGTTATACATCGCCAGACGGTTATACCTGGGATCAAGAAACAGATACAGTCGGCGGCGATTATGATGTTTGTGCTTTTGGCATTGATCGAAATACTAACAAAGGTTGGTTTATGACTATAGATGAATTCGGCAGTTCTGCATATAAAGCTAGAGCAGGATGTAAAGCATTTGGCAGAGCATCTGTTAGTAATGCTAGAATTACTGGAATTAGTTTATTAGAAACAGGTTCTGGTTATACTGATGACAGTTTTGGCCCTGGAGTTACTATTACAGACCCTAACAATTCAGAAGAAGCTCTTATACAAATAAGAATTGGCGACGGAACACTAGGAGCTCCAACATTTATAAGTCAAGGTAGTGGGTATAATTCAACATCTACTGCTATTGCGATTAGAGGTGATGGCTTCTCAGATTCGTTCCAAACTGGATTAGAATTTATTGCAAAAGGAATTACTAGATTCCCTGCTCCAGGTGATAATTTACAGTTTGACGGGAATCCAGAAATTTATAGAGTTGCAAGTGCAACTAGATTAAGAGGAACAGAAGTTCCAAATCTAGAAGCATTAATATCAATTAGTCCACAACTTACACAAGAAACAGCCCCTGAAAATGATACACCGTTTACCATACGTTCAAGATTTAGTCAATGTCGTATTACTAACCACGACTTCCTAAACATTGGTTTTGGTAACGAAATACAATCTAACTATCCTAACTTACCAGTAGATACAGGACTAGAGCCACAGGATGAAGTCCAAGAGACAAATAACGGTCGTGTGTTTTATTCAAGCACAGACCAAGATGGTAACTTTAGAGTAGGTGACTTGTTTGCAGTTGAGCAGGCAACTGGTGTTGTTACTTTGAGTGCATCAGAGTTTGGACTTGAAGGTCTGACAGAATTGAGTATCGGTGGTGTTGCACTTGGCGGATCACCTACTGTTATTACAGAGTTTAGCACAGACGGTACATTTGTTGCTAACTCAAATAATATTGTACCAACACAGAGGGCAATTAGAACTTACTTAGCAAGTAGGTTGTCACAAGGTGGTTCAGACACATTTACAGGTTTGCTACAAGCAGGTACTGTTAAAGTAGGCGGACCAGACGAAATTACATCTTCAATACCTGAAGGTGGTGAAGATTGGCAAGTTAAAATCGGAACCAAAGCAATGGTAGAAGGACCAACAGCAGCTTGGGCAGGAGACGGACTTGCAATGGCTTATTTCTTTAAGACATTTGTCGATCCTACACGCGGTGATTTGCAATAGGATAAATATAAGAACACGGAGTTATATAAAAAATGGCAGAGTTTAAACTAGGTAGAATTAGATTTGTTTGGCAGGGTGACTGGGCAGCAGAACGAGCATATGTCGCAGACGATGTTGTAAGTTTTGGCGGTAAATCATACATATGTATTAGAAACCATACTGCATCAACAGATTTCCAAGCAGATTTTGATAACGAAATTCCAAAATGGGATATTGTATCAGATGGTACAAGTTGGCAAGGTGATTGGCAACCAGAATTTACATATGCACCAGGTGACGTTGTACGTTATGGTGCTATTGTTTATATTGCTGAAACAGGACATACATCAGCAACATTTGCAGATCCTGATTATTTAGGTCTTGAAGCAGACTTAGATAAGTGGACACCGTTTGCTACATCTTTTGATTGGAAAAGTGATTGGACAATAAATACCCGTTATAAAATTAATGACCTAGTAAGATATGGCGGTTATGTTTATGTATGTAACACTGCTCACGTTTCTTCTGCCACAGTAGCATTAGGCTTAGAAGCCGATCAAGGTAAATGGACGTTATTCAGCGACGGACTTGTATATTTAGGCGAGTGGGTAACTACAACTCGTTACCGTGTTAATGATGTTGTAAAATACGGCGGAAACGTTTTCATTTGTACTGCACCGCATGTTTCAAATGATTTTATTTCAGACGAAGTAAACTGGGATGTCTTTATCGAAGGCTTCCAATTTGAAGATAGCTGGGATAATTCTACAGTCTATCAAATAGGAGACACAGTTACATACGGTGGCTATGTATATGTTGCTAAAACAAACAATACAAATGCACAGCCAACTGCAAGCCCAGATGATTGGGAAGTATTTACATCAGGATTTGCATTCCAAGGTGATTGGAGCTCATTAGATTCTTATAAAGTTGGTGATGTAGTAAGACTTGGCGGTAATACCTATGTAGCTATTGCAGATAGTTTAGATTTTGAACCACCGAACGATACTTACTGGAGTAGACTAAACTCTGGTATTAACTGGACAAGAAGTACTGAGTCTTTCTCACAAGTTTCTGGTACTAACGAATCAGGCAGTGGTTCAGGAGCACGTTTTGATGTTGTTAAGTCAAATACAGTTTACACAGTCAGTATATCAACAGGATATGCTGGTACAGGTTATGCTGACAATGATGTTATAACTATTTCAGGTGCAGATGTTGGAGGAACAACTCCTGCAAACGACATTGTAGTTACTGTAACAGGCGAAACAGGCGGTGTCATTGACACAGTTACACATACTGGTTATTCATCTACTTGGGTACCTGCTAACGATTATCATGTAGGAGATGTTGTAATTTATGGTGCAAGTTCATTTATTTGTACACAAAAACACACATCAGAAACTGCAAACAGACCAGATAACGATCTAGTTGCAGATTATTGGAATATCTTAACAATCGGGTCTGAAGCACTAGCACTCGAAGCAGAAGGTGATTTAGTTTACTTTGGTAACAACGGTCCAACAAGATTACCAATCGGTGTTGATGGTCAGATTCTTCGTGCAACAGATGGTTTCCCAGACTGGGCAAACTATGGACTAATTGATAATGTTGTTTATGTTGGTCCTTTAGGTACAGATACGCCTGCACCAGAATCTGGATTAACAATCGACAAACCTTGGGCAAGTGTACGCTATGCACTAGATCAAATTAGAGAAGGTTATTTAAACCCTCAAACTAGAGATATTCTAAAAAATAACAAACAGTTCTTAATTAAAGAATCTACAGCATGGGTAAAGAATAATTATAAAGTTACTATAACTGCTTCTGCAAGTGGTACACGTACTTTTACATGTAATAGCACAGAAAAATTACGTGACGGCATACCAATTGTATTTGATGGAACATTAGGCGGCGTAACAGCTGGAACACAATATTATGTTGATGCTATTGTAAGTTCAACAGAATTTAGAATTAGTGACACCCAAGGTGGTATATCATTAATACTTACAGATGATACAGGTACTATGGAAGGTAACGCATCTGTAAACTTTGATAATCTAGAAGCAGATTGCGCTACTATTATTGACGGACTAATCTACGATATTTCAAGAGGTGGCACATTAAAAACCACAACAGCAACTAACTTGTATTATGTAAATACTTACACATTTAGTGTTGAAAGTAACAATTATGTTTCTCAAGAAGTTCAAGAACAGAAAAAAATTAACGAAGAGGTTTATACAAAATTAAAAGAGTTTGTTTCAACAGTTCTTAATAATAGATCTCCAGTTAGTTATCAGTCATTAATTGGAATTGAGTTAGAAGATAGAGCCCAGCAAGTTATCGACTTTAATTTAACTGCTGAAGAAGTTGGCGCAGCAAAAGCAAATGAATTATTAGACATTGTTGTAAACGGTATTGTTGCAGGTTCTAACACTGCTATTGCATTACCTATTCTTCCAAATACTACAGTGTTTATTAAAACAGGTACATACAACGAAGTACTTCCAATGATTCTTCCGGAATATACTGCGGTAGTAGGAGACGAACTACGTACAAGTGTTGTACAACCTCAAACAGCAATACCAGAATTAGCAAATGATGTAAACAAAACAACTAGTGCATTAAACAGAATTAAAGACGTAGCTGATGACATTTTACAAAATGTTGAGATTGCTAAGACTACTGGAAATAACGTAGATCAGCAGTATGTAAACGGATATGCTGGAAACACAGCTTCAACAAACAGACTAAACAATGGCGTTGAAGTTATAACTGATGTACTTGCAAATGGGTTACAAGTTGTACCAGACTTACCAGAAGTTGGTCCAACACCTACAAGCGGTACAAACAACGCAAGCGATGCGGGATTTGCAAACGCTGTTGCACAACTTGAAGCAAACAGAGATTTCATAGTAGCAGAACAAACAGCCTGGATTCAATTCCAAGTTGATAATACTATTGCACCATTTGATGCATTATTTACATTTGATACTGCAAACTGTGAAAGAGACACAAAATATATTATCGATGCACTACGTTACGATTTAACTTATGGCGGTAATTTAGAAACTACAGTAGCAGCAAGAAGTTATTTTGTAAATGGTAACCCAGTTTACGGTACTGGTAAAAAAGCAGAAACGCTTGCTACATACGCACATTTAAAATCAATTATCGGAGATGTAATTACTGAAACAACAATTACTCCGACAGCAGGAAATACTGAAACTCAAGACACTTCAGGAACAGCAGGTAGTGCAGGTGCAGAAACATTTGCAGATGCACGTATTCAAGAAATTTATGATACTATTGACACAGACGGTACATTACCAACACCGATACTTCCAGATACTAGCTGGACTGATACTGTTGTACAATCTATAGTTACAGATTTTACTAATGTAAAATCTAGTATTCAAACAGGTGCAACTAACTGGGTTAATGAAAATTATCCGGATCTAGATTATGATCAAGCTAAGTGTGAAAGAGACATTGGCTATATTGTAGACGCTTTAGAATATGATGTTTTATTTGGAAGTACATTCCGTTCACTAAAAGCAGGCATGTCTTATCGTAGAGCAATTAGTTCTGCAGAACTTGTAATTGATAGTCAACTAGAACCAACACTAGGAACAATTGAATATACGAGAGATAGAATTAAGTATTACTCAACTAGAACAGCAAAAGTAGATGAAAGTACAAACTTAATTATAGATATTTTAGAAAACGGATCAGGTTCAATTCCAACTAGTTATACATACACTGATCCAACAAACTATGATACAGGATTCTTTAATGCACGTAGACTTATTACTGCTAACAAAGACTTTATCATTTCTGAAATAGATGCATATATGACAGATAACCATGGTGCATTCTGGGTAGGTTTAGACTCAGATTCAAAAGCACAGTGGTTAGAAGATTTAGATGAACAGATTGAAGCAGTAAAATATGATTTAACATATAGAGGTAACTTAGCAACTATTATTCAATCTAGATTATTTTATGATTTAGACGGCGCATTTGTAAGAGGTGCAAGTCAAAAAACCGAAACACTTGATGCACAGCAAAGACTTATAGATATTATTTCAGATATTGCACAAGGTAATGCAATTACAAAATCTACAAGTAATGCCGATACACAGGATACTAATGGAACAGCAGGTTCACTTGGTGCAGGTACATTTGCTCAAGACAGAACACAAGAAATTTATAATACTGCTGACACTGCATTAGCTCCAGCATTAATTAAGCCTTCAACTGCTTGGACTGACAATGCTTTAGAAAAATTAAAAAATGTGTTAACAGAAAGAACTCCGGTTATACAAGATGCATTAGTTGATTATATTGATTTTGTGTATCCTACTTTAACATATAACAAAGATCTTTGCAAAAGAGATGTTGGTTATATGATCGACGGTATTGGTTATGACGTAATTTTTGATAGTAATTACTTGTCAGTACAAAATGCTATAGCATATCGTAGAGGTACAGTATCAACAGAACTAGTTCTAAATAGTCAACTACAAGAAACACTATCAACTGTTAGATTCTTAAATTCAGCAATAACAGAACTTACTATCGGAGTTATATCCGAACCTGGAACTAGAAAAGATGGCGATCGTGCATACAAACTAATTAAAGATATGAACACCATTGTTCAAAACGGTTTAGCAGCATTACCGCCAACTGTATTTCCAACAGCACCGGGTTACAATACAGTAGACTTTAGTGATACTGCTTATGCTACAGCATCAAACACAACTGGTGTTACTACAACATACGGTGATGCAGCAGCGCAAATTGTTGCTAACCATGCATTTATCCAAGATGAAATACGTCATTGGTTAGAAGATTCTAATAACGGTTACGATGTTATATGGGGATCTATTAGTGCTGACGGACAAGATCGTTGCATCCGTGATGTAGGTTATATACTTGATGCAGTACGTTATGATTTAACATATGGCGGTAATACACAGTCAGAGATTGCAGGTAGCGCATACTATTCAAACTTTGTACTAACAATTAGTGCAAACGAACTTCCAGCAACTCTTGCAGCGTATGCAAGATTAAAAGTTGTTGTTGCAGAAGTCATTGCAGAAACTACTGTAACTACTAGCCCAGGTGTAACAGAAGTACAAGATACAAGCGGTACTCCGGGTAACGCAGCATCAATTGAATTTGCTGAAGATAGAGTACAAGATGTACTTGACTATATTAACAACGGCGAAGCAAACACTGCTATCGAAATTGCAAATAGTTGGCAGCAAATTGAAACAACAACAGCGTATAATAGAATTTTAAATCGTAAAAATGAAATTGTTGAAGATGTTGTGTTTTGGGTAGAAAAATTCCATCAAGAACTAGAATACAATCAAGATACTTGCAGACGTGATGCAGGGTTAATTGTTGATGCACTTGCTAGAGATTTATATACCGGATCAAACTTTGCAACTACAAAAGCTGGAATGAGTTATTATAGACTTATTGCATCTGCTTTAGAAGTTGTTAATAATGAACTATATGCAACTGTTGGTAGCATGGAGTTTATGGCACAAAAAGTAAGACGTGTTGCAACAGTATCAGCAAACGCTTCAGTAAACTTATTAATTGAAGACTTAACAAATTACATTAACGGCGGCAAAATTCCAGTTGCTAAATGGGTTGAACCTAGTGATGCTGACACAGCAGATGTTGCAGCAGCAAGCATTATTTGGGAAAATAAAGCATATGTAACAGCTGAAGTAATTGAGTTTTTAAATCAAGAGTATCCATCACTAACATATAATCAAACCAAGTGTGAACGAGATGTTGGAATGTTAGTTGATGCATTAAGATATGATTTAACTTATAACAGTAATTATGCATCAGTAAAATTTGCAGAATTTTACTATCAGAAAGACATTAACGGTGATAATGAATTAGTTATTAGCGAAGATGAGAAAACTGCTACACTTGCTGCATATGATTATGCAAAACAAATTGTTACTGGATTAGCAGTAAACAGTGCCGTAAGTCCAGGACCATTACAAGGATATGTTGAACCAGTAATAAGAGATTCACTTCAGCCAGTAGGTGATGCCGGATCTTTAGCTAAAGTTGAAGAATTAATGACAATAGTTTATGATAGCATAAACGATCAACAATTAAGACCTCGTGTTACAGTAACTGGCATATCTAGTAATGGGTTTATTTGTGACGTTAATCACAACTTACGTGTAGGCGACATTGTCCAATTCTTAGACGAGTTCCAAGACTTTGAAACATACTATGTTAAGTCCATTGTTAATCCAACAACGTTTACTTTGTCAGGATACTTTAATGGACCTACTTATGAAGCAGATGATCAAAACGATATAATTGCTACTGCATACATTTATCAAACAGGTAGCATTACTGGTGTTTCTGGAACATTACAACAGCAGTTCACAAACTTAACTGGTTCTTTATCTTCAATTAAGGCAGCTATTACATCATTTATTGCAGATAAGTATCCAACACTTGACTATGATGTAGCTAAGTGTGAAAGAGATGTAGGTTATATTGTAGAAGCAGTTGGTAGAGATATGATGAATAACACCAACTACTTAACACAAATTGTTGCACAGGCATACTATAGAGGTACACAAGCAGACTTAGTTTTAGGAGCGCAAAAGAATGCTACTGTACAATCTTATAGAGAACTAAAAAATGTAATTGCTACATACATTGACGGTAGTGCATTAGCTAAAAAGCGTACTAATTCGTTAATGGATATTATTATTAATATGCTAGACAAAGGTAACGGAAACACTCCAGAAATTCATGGAACTATTACGTACTTCGGTGATACAGAAACAATCAATGCTGTTGATATACTTAAAGCAAATAGAAACTTCTTAGCAAACGAGGCAACAGCTTGGATCACACAAAGTTATGGTGGAACTGTAACTGACATTGAAGGTTCTCCAGGAACTATTAGATTCACTAGTGCCCACAACTTAATAGTTAACGATCCTATTGTGTTTGACGAAAATGCATTTGGCGAACTAGTAGCAGGACAAACTTATTATGTTTCATCTATTGTAGATACAACAGGTGTTGAAATTTCTGATACCAGAGGCGGCGAACCTCTAGTACTTGATGTAGCTTCTGGATCTAGTGTTGCTAGATATGCATATGATCCTGCTCTATGCCGTAGAGACATGGAGCGTTATATTGATGCTATTGTATACGATTTACAATATCCAGGAAATCACAAAGTTTGGAAAGCAGGTGAGCTATACTTAAATGCGGTTAATGGTTCTGAAAAATCAGATATGTATCATGTAAGAAACGCAACTGGTGTACGTAACCAAACAGTTAATGGACTACGTGGAAACTTAACAGAACTTAATGACTTTGGAACAAGACGTCCAACAGCAGGCTCTTATGTATCACTTGATCCAGGGTTTGGTCCAAATGATACCGAAGCATGGGTAACTAACAAATCTTGTTATGTACAAAACGTAACAACATTTGGTGTTGGTTGTGTTGGTTGTAAAATTGACGGTGCGTTACACGCAGGCGGTAACAGATCTATTGTTTCAAACGACTTTACACAAGTACTAAGTGATGGTATTGGCGTATGGTGTAGCGGTAACAACTCATTAACAGAACTTGTTTCTGTGTTCGCATACTATAACTATTCAGGTTACTTAGCAGACTTTGGCGGACGTATTCGTGCTACAAATGGTAACTCATCTTATGGTACATATGGTGTTATTGCTGAAGGTACTGACACAGGTGAAGAACCAATTACAGCAATAGTTGATAACTTATCACAAGAAGCAACAATATATAGTGTAGCAACAGACGGAGAAGAAGAAGTTCTAGGATTTGAGTTCAGCAACGCTGGTAGAGATTACACCAATGCAGAATTTGCAATCAGTGGTACAGGATTTAATGCAGCAGCAGACGATGATGAATTTAGAGATAGTGCTGTTGTTGAAACACGTATCATCGATTTAAACGATGGCAACGGTATCGGCGGTGAGGATTATGTAACTGCTCAAAACGTTGCGCAAGGCGGCGATCCAACATATATCACACTAGCTGCTACTGACTTTGCTCTAAGTAATGCATATTCAGGAATGAATGTACAAATTACAGCAGGTTCAGGTGTAGGACAGTATGCTAAGATATTACGATTTAATAATGGTACTAAAAATGCAACTGTTTATAAACCAAGCATTGAGCCATTTACAATTACTGCTACAACTGCAACGACAAACATTGTTACTATAACTGGAAACTATGAGCATCTTAGCGTAGATGATCCAGTTTACTTAAATGCAAGTGTAGGCGGTTTAGATGAAGGTAATTCACCTAGCAATGTTTACTACGTTATTACAAATAACTTAGACGGCACTATTCAGCTAAGTGATTCCGTTGGAGGAGCAGCAGCAACACTAATAACTACAACAGGTCAAAGTGTTGCAATGTATACAGCTGGTTGGGATAATGTTATTCCAGGTAAAGCAGCAGTAGCAGGGCTAGACTTAACAACTGGTTATACTATTGAACCGTCAGTACATTATACAGAGCCAGGATTTACTGCAAATAATACTACTACAGCAGACGCTATTGGTTTTGATAGAGTTGATTTTGCAATGGGTAGATATATAGCATTACCAAATAATGGTACACAAACTGATTACTCATTAGATGGTAAAACTTGGGTACAAGCTGGTGTATTACCAGCAACAGGTAACTGGAGTGCAAGCGCATTTGGCGGCGGCACAGGAGCAACAGCAACAGCAGTTATCGGCGGACTAGGTGGTTCAGGTGCAATACTTGAAGCAGAGCTAGGTGAAATTAATAGTATTGGTTTACCAGGTCCGACACAGATTGCAAGAGTAAATGTAATTAATGGCGGCACTGGTTTTGTAACTGCTCCGACTATTGTGTTTACGCCAACAGCAGGTGGCGGCGGCGCAAGTGCTGTTGCAACAGTTAAAGACGGTATTATCCAAGAGATTATCATTACAAGTACTGGTGCAGGTTATTCACAAGCACCGACAGTAACTGCTGAAACAGACAAGGTTACTGAAATTATTGTTGACACAAAAGGTAATAACTACTTAACTGCTCCAACTGTAACTATCACAGGCGGAGGAGCTTCAGTACAAGCTGAAGTAACTGCAACACTTGATAACAGAGGTGTAGCAACTATTACTATTGACGAAGATAATGATGGTATTTTACTTAGAGGTTCCGGTTATACTTCACAACCAACAGTAACAATTACTGATGAAGATGCTAGATGGGTTGCTATTGCTCCTGGATCAACTAATAATGCATACTTAACACAAACAGATGCTCCTGGCGCTGTTTGGGCAGCAGGTTCAGCACTACCAAATTCAAACTTTAATGATATTGCATTTGGTAACGGTGTATGGGTTGTAGTTGGTGGTACAGGCGGATCAGGATCAGCAGGAACATCAACAGACGGCGAAAACTGGGTATCACGTGATAATACTACACCACCTGCAGGTACTTTTGTAAGTGTAGCATATGGTGGTACAACATTTGTTGCTATTAACGATAACGGATATACGTCTTATAGCTCAAACGGTATTACTTGGACTGTAGGTGGCGCATTACCTGGTTCTTCAACTAATTGGATGAAGGTTGCATACGGTAATGGACGTTTTGTTGCAATTGGTTCAGCAGGTGAACAGGCTATAAGTTATGACTTTGGTCAAAACTGGTCAGCAGGATCAACATCACTTGCTAATATTAGTTCATCAGGATGGAGTGATGTACAATATGGTCAAGGACTATTTTTAGCATCAGGACCAATTGGAGGTACTTTTGCAACTTCACAAGACGGTGTTATTTGGACAGATAGAACTACAGGTGATACTGCTGGGTTTGCAGCGGTAGCATTTGGTAATCCAAGTAATGTTCCAATCTGGGCTGCTGTTACTAGTAGCGGCAGCAATGGTGCAAAGTGGATTGAAACTGGTGCTAGACCAAATGGTAGAACTTATGTAGATACAGATTCTATTGTAGCATTTACATTAAGAGAACCGGGTTCAGGATTTACACAAGGTTCTATTGTAAGTACAACTGCACCAAACACAATTGAACTAAACACAGTGTCTAACTTGTTTGTAGGACAACCTATCAACTTTGACGGAGACGGTTTAGCAGCAATTGGTATTGATTCCGAAGTCAAGTACTACATTTCGGCAATAGCTGGAACAGATATAGAAATTAGCTTACTTGATGGAGGAGCAAGTTTTGATATTGAAACTGTAGCACCAACTGCTATAGGTACAGCAACATTTGCAGGAAGTCCAAAAGCAACAATTGGCGATCCGAACGCAACTATCGATGTAGCTGTTAATTCGAGAATTAGAAATGGTGCGTTAGCTAACCCAACATTTACTAATAGAGGTGCAGGTTATACAACAGCAACAGCAGAGCTAGGCGGCGACGGTAACGCAGACTTGTATCAACCAAGCACATTTATTGCACTAAGAGGCTTGTTTGAATTACCAGAACCTGGATCAAATGTTGAGTTTGATAATATTCCTGGATCATATTACAAACTAGTTACAATTAGTAATGTTATAGGACAACCTGGAAGTTATACAGCAACTTTCCAAATTAGTCCAGGACTAGTAACATTAAATGCACCAAAAGATGGTACAAGAGTTGTTACAACTAACAAATACTCACAAGTACGACTAACTGGACATGACTTCTTGTATATTGGTACAGGAAACCAAGCTAAAACGAACTATCCATTTGTTGATATTACTACAGCAGATATTAATAGACAACAATTAAGTAGTGGCGGTGGTCGAGTGTTCTTTACAAGTACTGACCAAGATGGTAACTTTAACGTTGGCGGACTGTTTGGAGTTCAACAGTCAACAGGTACTGCGACGTTGGATGCTGATGCGTTTAACTTAGCAGGCTTGCAGTCATTGCAACTTGGTGGTATTGCTGTTGGTATTGGATCAGCAATTATTACACAGTTCAGTACAGATCCATTCTTTACTGAAAATAGTGATAGTATTGTTCCAACGCAACGTGCAATTAAGAGCTACATTACAGCACAGATTGGTGGCGGTCAGAGTAGCTTGAACGTTAACACACTTACAGCAGGTGTTGTATTCATTGCAAATGATGAAATAACAACTACAAGTGGCGGACAGCTAAATATTAAAGCAAAAATGAATTTTACAGGTGGTATTGATGGAGCTCCAGTAGCACTTGGATACTTCTTAAGCAGATAAGGACGGAGAATTAAAAATGGCAACAGGAAGACTAGGAGTACAAGACTTAACATTAAATACAGACACCACTGTATATACTGTTCCGGTCGGTACATATGCAGTAGCAAACGTTTCAATTACTAATAGAAACCAAAACGCTATTTCAATGAAATTAGCAATGGCAACTACAGGCGTGCCAAATGATGAAGAATGGATCGAATGGAATACAATTATTATTCCAAACGGTGTGTTTGAACGCACAGGCTTAGTTATGCAAGGTGGACTAAATATAGTAGTAAACACAGATGCATCAAATGTTGGAGTTACTGTGTACGGCATTGAAACATCTACAACGTAATTAGGGGAATAAAGAATGGCACGTTATAATACAGCACCACAAACGCTAGAAGTAACCGGAGCAACAGAATTTACCTATGCGTTTACAGGTGGAATTATCAGTTTAACCGGAACTCCGGGATATACAGTTGAAATGGTAAGTCCTGTATTTTTCCCTGGTAGCAAACAAACATTTTATAATGCTACTGCTGATATGATTACTCTTAGTACAGCAGCAGGACAAATTACTGGTAACGGTGTTACACTAGGTACTGAGATTGATATTCCAACAAACTCAACTTATACTTTAACATCAGACGGTACTAATTACGTTCTAACAAGTGCGTTAGCAGGTACTACAGTATTTGAATTACCAGTTACATTTAATGATGTACTAAATGCAGATGGTCCAGTAGAACTTAATCCTGCAGATGAAAACATACAAATTAAACCAACAGGAACAGGAACAGTTGACATTAGTCCGCAATCCTCCGTCTCAATACAGCCAGGCGGACAAGCAACTATTCGTCCTGCAGGAAACTTAAATTTAAGTTCTAGTACGGGTACAGTATCAATCGGTGATGCAGGAGAAACTACAAGTTTTCCAGGTAACATTGAATTTACAACGTCAGGACAAACTGTTACAATTTCTCCAACAGATGCAGGTTCAGCAGTTACTATAGATCCAGATGGTCCAGTAGTAATAGGATCAGGTACTACAGTAACAATTAGTTCTGACAGTGCAGGTACAATAGATGGCATGAATATTGGTGCTACAACACCAGGAACTGGTAGATTTACAACACTTAACGCAAGTGGTAATGTAACACTTAGCTCTGCAACAGCAAGTTCAGGAACAGGAAGCGGTGCAGTAGTTGTAACAGGTGGTGTAGGCGTAGGTGGATCAATCTACGCAGGCGGAATCAATGGGCCAGTTGGCAGCGGTACAGCTAATACAGGTGCATTTACTACACTAACATCAAGCGGTGCAACAACATTTACAGCAAATACAGCATCAACTAATACTACAACAGGTACAGTAGTTATAACAGGCGGATTAGGTGTAAGCGGAGCACTTTATTCAGGTAGTTTCCAAGGTCCAATTGGTAACGTAAGTAGCAATACAGGTACTTTTACAAGTGTAACAGCAAGTGGTGTAGTAGATATTACAGGCACAGGTGAAGCAACAAATGCAACAGGTGACACAGGACAGTTACGTTGTGAAGGTGGTGCAAGTATTGCTAAACGTGTTTATTCAGGAGGCGGCTTTGTAGGCGCAATTGGTAACGTATCAAGAAGTACTGGACAGTTTACAACACTCGATGCTAACTCAACAGTTACATTTTCACCAAATAATGCTAACGTAACTATGTCACCAAGTGGTACAGGTACAGTTACTATATCACCAGCAGGGTCACTAACACTTAACCCGGGTAGTGGTACAATTAACAATATGTCAATCGGTGCAAGTAGTGCTAGTTCAGGTGCATTTACAAGTCTAAGTGCAAGTGGTAACTTTAGTTATAACGGTAACGGCACACTAGGTAATGCAACAAGTGACTCACATACTATTAACGGTACTATTAATAATAACGGCGGTAAAATAAACTTATACGGTACTACTAATCCAGGTATTACATTTAATGGTTCAAGTGACTCAGGCGTTGACTGTGAAATACTTGCAACACCTGAAGGATTAGACTTTAAAGAACCAGAAGATTCAAATAAAATTTGGTTCCAAATTTTAGACGATACAGGTATTAACGTAAACGTTGGTGCTATTAAAATGGCAGGCAATGATTTGTTTGACTCAAGCAAAAATCTTACAAGTGTACGTTGTATTGGTGTTAACACAGCAGATCCAAACGTTGCAGGACGTATTACTGCTACTGAAAATATTATTTCAAATACTTCAGATGCAAGACTTAAAACAAATATTAAAAACATTGACAGTGCATTAGATAAAGTTATGTCACTAAACGGTATAACATATAACTGGAATGAAACAGCCATTGAAGCTGGATTTAGTGCTGAAGTCGAAGAAGTAGGTTTAATAGCGCAAGAGGTTCAAAAAGTTCTTCCTCAAGTGATTCACGATGCTCCATTTGATAGAGGAGAAGAAGGTGAAAGTATTTCAGGCAATGACTACATAACATTGCAATACGAAAGACTTGTACCATTATTAGTTGAAGCAATCAAAGAACTAAAAGCAGAAATAAATAGTTTAAAAGGAGAGGAATAAATGGCAACTTGTTTATACGCAGATGGTATTAGATTTCCAGACGGAACGTGCCAAAGAACACAAGGTGTTACCTCTGGGGGCATGTTTCAATGTTTTAATACATGCTCAGTGTGTAACGGTCCGCACGGATGTCGAGCGCACTGCGGACGTTGCGGAAGTTGGTCGGCACCAACGTGTGCATCAGAGATAACATTTGAAGTATGGAGTGGCGGCGGCTCGGGAGCAGGCCAATGTTGTAGAAACTGTTTCTGCGACATTGCAAGTTGTGGCGCTTATGCTGGATATTATGGTCGGAAGACTATTAGAAGAATTGATGGACAGTTTGTACCAGGATGTAGTTACAACTACTGTGTAGGAGCAGGCGGCAATGGTACAACCAATAACGGTTGTGGGTGTTTTACGGCTTGTTGTGATGCACCAAGAGGATGTGGTAGTTGGTTTAGCGGATCGGGTATATGTTGCGGATGTGTACCGGGCGGAAGAGGCGGATACAATCTATATTGTGTATGCTTCTGTATCAACCAAGGTAACAGAAGTGAAGGCATGTGTAACTTAGGACTATGTATTGGTTGTAAATGGGATTTTGTTGACTTAGGTAACGAATCTTATTTTAACAGATACAGATCAAACATGAACTGTGGTTCACGAGCAAGTGCTACATCAGAATCATGGGGTATTAAAAATAGACACGAATATGCTATGCAGACAGGTACTAAGTACTGCGGTTGTACAAATTGTTGTAAAGGATTTAGACAAATTGCCAAGGCAGGGTCAAATCTAATTAAAGCAACGTGTGGACAGGATTTAGGAAACTGTAGAGGTACACCTGGAAATCCTGGACTAGTAAGAATTACTTGGAGATAATTAATGGCTGATGACAATTTAAATGATGAATTAGAAAGCGAAGTAGTTGATTATCGTACTATAACAGATACTGATGAACACGGTACTGAGTGGGTTGAGGTAAATTATACATATGATTGTCCTAATGATAATTATCTAGACGGTGAAACAACAGAAACAATTAGTATGACATATAAAGGACCTAAGTATCTTTATTTTTATGCTTGGAAGGATACGGAAGGAGCAAATCCTGTAGGATCATTTGAGTCTGTATGGAGAGAATTTGAAGCAAGAGAAATCACACAAGATTTTAGTCAAATTCCAGAAGAAGTAGAACTTATTAAACTCGATGCTACTGTAGATCCATTGGGTGCTGAAGTTTTATCAGATTATCATGATAATTATAAAGATTTAGAAGATTGGGAGGAAACTCCTGGTGAAAAAACAATCCCTGCAACTCCGATTGAAGGGTATGGACATTTTTCATACGAATATCCAATTCATCCAGACGAGTTATACGATGATAAAAAATCTATATGGAACTTTGAAACTAATTCGTTAGACCTATATAAAAATTCAAACGTAGATGTAATGGGACTACCTCAGACATGGCCTATGATAAAAGTTGAGAGAAACCAAAGACTTGCCGAAGCAGATGCACCGGCAATGGTTTTTTCAAGCGTAGATGCAGACAGAGCCGCAGGCATCGAAACATACAAGCAACGTCTTAGAGACTTTCCGCAAGTAATGCAAGATGCAGGAATTGATTTAATCTTTGTTGATTCTTGTTGGCCAGAGTGTGATGAACTAAATGAAGAGTATGGCGTTGAAGGCTATGATTCTAATAACCCATACGGTGAATAACTGTTACATATAAAACTTAAAAGGCTGTATATTTGTACAGCCTTTTTTTATGAAACCATTTTTGTAATTATAGGATCAAGTGTACTATAAATATTTTGTAATTACAAAAAGGTATCTTAATGACTAGATCTACAGCATTCTTTATTAACGGCGGTGCCGGTCGTGTTATAACCTCAATTCCAGCACTTGAACTATATGAAAAAGAAAATCCAAATGACGATTTTATTATTGTTTGCGAAGGCGGAACTGACTTTTATAAAGGACATCCTACACTTCATAGACGTGCATACGATGTATGGCATAAAGGATTATTTGAACAATATATCAAAGATAGAAATTGTGTAAGTCCAGAACCATATCGTATATGGGAATATTATAATCAAAAATGTAGTCTTGCACAAGCATTTGATATTGAAATTAATAAACAAGGCATAAGAGAAGTACCTATACCTAACATATATCTTAATAAATCAGAACAGCATAATGGAAAATCAGTAGTACAAGAAGTAAAAGATGTTACTGGATTTAATAAAGTTATTGTAATACAACCATTTGGCCGAGGTGTTGAAGAAAGTTTAATAGACCAAACATCTAGAAGTTTTAGAGCAGAAGATATGCTTGATATTGCTAATCAACTGAAACAAGATTATGGTGTTATTATTATGAGTGAACTTCCCTTACCATTTTATAATGAAGACGGCGATAACACTCCGCTTGCACAACCTCAAATACCGGATATTAGAATATGGGCAGGTGTAATAGAAGCAGCTGATCATTTCTTAGGTTGTGACAGTGTAGGACAACATATTGCAAAATCTTTAGGAAAACAAGCAACTGTAATTACAGGAAGTACTTTTCCTATCAACACAACTTATCTAAATGACAAAGATATAACAGTGTTTGATATAGGAGACGGTAGAAGAGTTTATAGTCCTATACGTGTAAGTACTGAAGAAGAACCAGATAGATTAAACGATAAAGCAATGAATATGAGCAAAGAACATATTAATGATATCGTAAAATCAATTAAACAAACTGTAGGTAAGTCTATTAAGACTGCACCTAAACAACCAAAAGAAAATTTCGGAGAAAATGTATGAGTATGTGGATAGCAGGACTTGCTAGAGGACACAATGCTGGAGTATGCTTATTAAAAGATGGAGAAATAGTTTTTTCTATTGAAGAAGAAAGACTTACTCGTAAAAAGTACGATGGAGGACCGTTAGCGTCAATTCTAAAAATTTTAGAGTATACAGACAAACTTGATTACATGGTAATATCGCATACACAAACTCTTGCAGAAACAGCTGGTAGAGTTGATTATACTGCTGAGGATATTTACACAGGTCTTGCTAGAAAAGTAGGTCTAATAGAGTATTCTCCGCCTTGGGATCCGCATCCACAAGTAATCGATGTATCTAAACTACATCATAAAATGCATGCCAGTTTAGCATTTTATAGAAGTGGCTTTGAAGAAGCAGTAGCAGTTATTGTTGACGGTGCTGGGACTTGTTTTGATTTAGAAGTTGACGGATCTATAAAACATATGTGGGAAACTGAAACATTATATAAATGTACATATCCAGACAATATACAAACTCTTTTTAAAACTATGGGTTGTAGAGACTATCTGCCAACAGCAGAACTTACAGCACCTGATCAAGATATTTTTGGTAAAGAAATAGGTAAATTTTCAACTTCGTTATCTGATAGAGCAGGCATTGTTAAGTGTTATGAGGGTGTAACAGAATACTGTGGCTGGGATGCCATTGAAGCTGGAAAAACTATGGGATTATTTCCATATGGTAAACCTAATGATTTAATTCCTCCGGTATTTGATCCATATACTGATTTGCCTATTCCAGTAAGTAATAGAAGTTTATTTGTTCCGAGATATCCAAACGGTTCTATTCTAAACGAAAATTTATATAGTTATTTGATTGACAAAGGTGAAGAAGATGCAACACTATGCCAAAATAGAAGAGATATGGCATATGCAGTACAAGTAGAATCTCAAGCAGCGGTAACTCAACTAATAAAACATGCTGTTGAATCTACAGGAATTAAAAATGTTGTTATAAGCGGTGGATATGGGTTGAATTGTGTTGCAAATTATCATTATTTAAAAGAGATAGACAATGATATTAATCTTTATGTAGAGCCGGTTTCAAATGACGGCGGCACTGCAATGGGTGCAGCATTGTGGTTACATAGAAGTCTTACTAAAGATATGTCGATTGATTCTCAAGCTGAAACTGTTTATCTAGGACCAGATTATAAAATTACAGAAGGTGATATCCAACAACTAGCAAAAAAATACTCTGCCGAAGTTACAGATGCTACTAATGAAGATGTTATCGACTTAATTACAAACAAAAATATTGTTACAATATTTCAAGGACGTAGTGAAAACGGCCCACGTGCATTAGGTAATAGAAGTATTCTTTATGATCCAACAGATCCTGACGGAAAAGATTTTGTAAATCGTGTTAAAAACAGAGAATATTTCCGCCCATTTGCAGGATCTATTCTAGAAGAAGATGTGCATGAATGGTTTGACTTGCGAGGTATGAAAAACTCTCCTACAATGATGTATGCTGTTAATTGTCAGCCCGGAGTAGAAGAAAAGATTCCTGCTATTATTCACGTAGACGGAACTTGCCGTATTCAAACTGTTAACAGAGAACAAAATGCAAACTACTATGATTTGATTAAAGCCTTTAAAGAAAAGACAGGTTGTCCGATTATTTTTAATACAAGTTTTAATTTAGGCGGCGATCCTCTAGTTGAAACTTTAGAAGATGCATTCCATACACTAGCAAAAAGTAAAATTGAATATTTGTATTTGCCAGAAAAGAAAAAGTTAGTAAAGGTAAAAAATGAGTCTTAATGTAATTTTTGGCACACCTGTATATAAAACAAAAATGCCTAATCACGAAGAAATTTTAAAAGGATTTACTCCTTTTATTGAGTCTGAAGATAATTTTGATCAAGCAACATTTTGGGATTGTGACTGTAGAACAACAATTCAAAATGATGAAAAAAATAGTTTATTTCCTTGGCATTTGTTTTTTAAAACTGTTTATAATTTAGTAGACGAATATGCATATTCTATAGGATTGTCACAAGAAGCATGTGAAAAAATGTACGGACAAGCATGGGCAAATAGATATACAAAAGGACAATACCAAGAAGTACATTCCCATAGTGGTGGAAATTTAGTAATTAGCTGTGCATATATGTTAAAGTTACCACCAAACAGTGCAAGTTTTTCTTTTTATGATTCTAGTTACAGTCATTTTCCGGTACATCTTGCACAATGCTTTACAAACAAACCGTTTATGGGAAGAAGAGTTACGCCGCCGCTAGAAGAAGGGGATATTATTTTCTTTCCTGCTAGTTTAGATCATTATGTATCAACACACAAGGCTGATGAATTAAGATCCACTATTAGTGCAAATTTTGGAATAGCTATCGACGAGATAACCAATCAGCAAAGCTAGATAAATTATCAAAAACAATAGTTTTCTTTTTAATTTTTTGATTAGAAAACTTGTTAAGTTCTTTTAACGTTTCATTTCCGTAGCCTGTTTTTACTAGTACAGGCTTTGCTCCCATTTTAAAAGCAGCTTTTAGATCTGATATTTTATCGCCTACATAAAATCCTTTTGAAAATTTAATAAAAGGAAATTCTTTTTCACATCTTTTAAACATACCGGTATTAGGTTTTGCATACTGGTCCCATCTAGCACTAGTTTCGCTATAATAAAGAGCATCTATACTTGCACAGCCTGCTTCACCTAATAAATTAAACATATGATTATGTACAGTGTCAACATCGTTTTGAGTATAAATGCCTTTACTTATACCGCCTTGATTTGTTATAATAACAATTTTATGACCTAGTCTACGAATTTTAGCTATTGCTTTTAAACTACCTTCGATCGGTTCAAAGTCGTCTACCTTGTAGGTATAGTCTCCACGATCAACATTAATAACACCGTCTCTATCTAAACCTACAACAACTTTTGGTGCAATATTATTCACAGTATCGTAGAATGGAATATTATATTCTTCTTCTGTTTTATCTGTACTGTATCGAATCGCAGATTCTTTTTTATCGGATACAGTGTTGTCTGATTTTTTATTGCTCCAGTTTATGCTATACATTTTATTCTTCGCTTAATACTTGACTGTCGCCGGGAATAATTCTATAGTTGTCTTCAACACTATCTGGAGTGCTAACTTCTGTAACACTTCCTTCTTTCGAAAGACAAATTAATTGATGTGGCTGTAATGGAGGATTCCTCCAAACTTCGCCTTCATTAAGTTCTTTTTCATGTAGTTTTGAATTTTTTGTATCAATGTATGCAACCTTAAATTTGCCGTTGTTTACAAACCAAGTTTCGTCTTTTTCTTTATGAAAGTGCATACTAGTTTTTGCTCCAGCTCTAGTAAACACCATAATTTTTCCGCAGTATAAATCATTTGTGGCCCAAATCATTTCGTAGCCCCAACCTTTTTGATCTACACCTGACTTTCTAGTTGGCTGATCCATTTATATATTCCTCTACTGTTGTAAAATTAATTTTTACAATATTACTTAATTTTGAATTGTCTGCACATGTGTACTCTTGATATTGATTTGCTAAATGATCCGGCATCGGTACATATTTAATTTTTGCATCATATTTTTTAGCAATAATGTCTGCTATTTGTTGAAAACTTGTAGTAGTTCCTGTTCCTATATTATAAATGTCGGAAACATCACTAGATAATAATTTTTTATGTGCTTCACATACATCGCCTACAAAAATAAAATCTCTTTTGTATTTGTCGCTGTTTTCAAATAAAGAAATAGTACCAGTTTCTTTTGCTTGATTAGTAAATTTAGTTATAGGACTTGCTTGATGTCCTTTGTGGTCTTCTAAAGGACCGTATACATTAAAATATCTAAATCCTTGAACTATAATGTTTCTTTTTGAGAGTCCAGTAACCCATCTATCAAAAAGATACTTGCTCCAAGCATACGGACTTTGTGGTTGTTTTGGATCTTCTTCTTTAAACTTTTCGTATGGTCCATATACACTTGCACTAGATGCATATTGAAAATTTACACCTTTTAGATTACATTGATTAAACAACCATTTTGAAAATTCATAATTTTGTAACATGATCTTATCAACATTACGTTCAGCTGTGCTTGAAATAGCACCTAAATGAATAACCCAATCATAGCCTTCAACTTCAGGCAAATAATCAGCTTGCCATTCATATCCTGATAGCTCGTGTTCGTCTTGTAATCTAAGAGTTAGATTTTGTCCAATAAATCCTTTGTGTCCAGTAATTAAAATTTTCATACAGACGCCTCTAAAATTTTTGTTGTACTGTAACCTTGTACTGTAGGTACAATATGCACAGGTGCTAAATCATGTCCTACAATTTCTTCTACAGTATAGTCTCCACCTTTAACAATTAAGTCTGGCTTTAGTTCTTTAATAAGCTCATATGGCGTATCTTCATGAAATACAATAACTTCGTCTACATACGGAATAAGTTCTAATTGTTCTCGTCTTGTTTCAAGATCGTTAAACGGTCTGTTGTCTCCCTTTAAGCGTTTTACACTACCGTCACTATTCAGTCCTACTACAAGTTTATCACCTAAACTGCGAGCTTCTTTTAGTAATGTAAGATGACCTTTGTGCAATACATCAAAACATCCGTTAGTAAAAACAATACGTTTATTCAAGTCTTTTTCAGTAAGAATATATGTACCTACGTGTTTTACACTTTCAGTTGATCCTCTATTTGCTAAATCTAATGCTTTTTGATAATCATACCCTTTAGTTAGCGCATAAACAAATGCAGCAAGAAAACAATCTCCGGCTCCGGTTACATCATTAACTTCTAAAGGTTCAGGTTGCGAAACATAACGTTTTAAATCAAATTCAGCAGTAGTAGTTTTACTAGAATTAGTGACAATTATATTACCGTCCCATTTTTCAAACCCTAATTCTTTGTATTCTTTGTAATTAGGTTTTACTAACCAAGCCCCGTCATAACAACTAACGTGGCGTTTAGGATCTACAATAACTTTACAATCAAAACTATTAAGATGTGCAATAATATCTTTTGAATATTCTAATACACCTTTATTGTAATCGCTAAGAATAACATATTCAAAATTAGATAAATCTAATTTTTTAATATCATTGTAAATATCTAATCCGTTAGCATAACGATCGTCGTCTATTCTTGTAACATAATGGCCATCACAGATTACACGAGTTTTTTCACTTTTTGGATCGTCGTATTCTAATAAAGTTGCATCGACGCCTAAACTTTTTAAGTTGTTATAAACAAGTCCTGCGCCACCAAGAAATTCTTCTATACGATCCTGACTTACAATAGGTACAGGTGCTTCAGGACTTAACCTAGTCGAAGAACCAAAAATATACCTATCATTTATTAAATCACCAATAACTAATACTTTAGACATAATTTATTATACTACCTTTATGATTATTAGTCAAGTAAATCTATTACTTCGATTACTGTTTTTAATTTAGTAATATTACTTTTTCTATTGAGAGTGCTTTGCAAACCTGAGTGTAAAGGTTTCGGCCATTTACTAAATTCTACCCAAGCAAATCCGTCATGCTCGTTATTAAGTTTAGGAATAAAAATATCTTCGATAACGCAAAGATATGTATGGAACTGGAACTTAGAATCGTTAGATACAAATGTTTCTAAAGGAATAGTTTTCTTTATATTTATAGAGCCTATTTCTTCTTCAATTTCTCTGCGCAAACCTTCCCAGGGTGTTTCTAAACCTTCGTTAGTTCCACCAACTAAGCCCCAAACATTATTACGGCTTCCGTTTGCTCTATGCAGAAATAGAAACATTTTAGACTTTAGAGAATAAATTAATGCACCACTACAAATAATGTCTTTCATACTAATAATTATCTTAGTATGTAAACCTCCAAGAGCCATTTGGATATTCTCCTTCATAAGAGAGTATCCAATACTCGCCTGTCCATTTGTATTGTGTTTGTGTGTTTAGATTAGTTACAAATGCTTCGTTAGTTTCTTCACTAGCATCAAAAACAATGTGCCAGCGTGAACCGTCCCATTCTACAATATCATTTTCACTTGCTACAAAATCTGAGTTATCTGAATTCTTCCATGCCAGAGCGCCATTAGTATTATTAGGATCACCTATACTACCTAATAATAAAAGTCTATTATTTGATTGCGATTGCATTGGATCAAATCTTAGTGGATCTATAATATAATCAACATATGTTTTGTCACCAGCAGGACCTGGTATAACAGAATCTGCTGGTAATGTTTCTGCATCAGGAGCATTTAGTATAAGTCGTGTTTCGTCTGTAGTATCAATACTATCAATAGTAAATACTATTTCTAAACCGTTTGCACGTTGTAATCGTAATTGTGTAATTCCAGGTTCAAATGTAAATGGTTGCGCAATGTTCCAAGCAGTCCATGTATCGTTTCGATTAACACCATTCTTTAATAATCTTGCAACACCATCAAACACTTCTAATCCATAATCTTGATATGTAGTTACTACTAATGCACTTTCATTAGTCAATGCTTCATCTGGTTGACTATTAACTTTGTCTGTTTCTTCGTTCTCTTTAATTTTTTGTTCAACTAAACTTTGTGTGTAAGCAGTTTCGTCTATATTAACTTCTAATCCGTGATCTGCAAATACTGCTGTAATTATTTTACTAATAACTCCTAATTTTTTAACTTTTGCAGGAGGACTAATAAAGATAGGTGTTGTTAAACTAATCGAAGCAACATCAATTTCACTTTCAGTACCAGTTGGTATACTTCTACTACTAAAGTTTATGTTATCTATATTTAAAACACTTAAACTAGTCCAATCGATATAATTGTCTGTTGTTTGTATTTCTAAACTAGGATTAAACAACATAAAAATTTGTTCAAGTATTTGTAATTTTTGATCCGTATTAGTAGTCCATATGTCTACGTTTACAGTAAGAGTATAAGGGGTTGGCATTATACGTTCTACTGTATAATTTTTACCTGCTTTATTTAAATATTCTTGGCCGTCTACATCATATGCACGTTCTCTAATGTTTAGCTTATTAACATAACTGCTATCTGCTAGACGTGAAGTATCCATTTCTAGTCCGGTTATATACACAGCCATTCTTGGTGCGCTAGGAATTTTATTTTCAGAATTATCTCTAAGGATACTTCCTACTTGTCTTGTTAAGTCGCCGTATGTAACTGGAACTTGTACTAGTCTACCCTTACCGTCTTTATAACTAAATTGTCCAAACAATCTAACTATTTGTGTAAGATATCTACGTATTTGTCCATCATAAAAATGTTGCATTAGTTATCCGCCTTAGGTTTTAGTGCTTGAGAAATACTTTGTCTTTCTTCGGTTACTTCGCCACCTATATTATTAGTATTGGTATTATTAATAAATGTGCCACGCTGGGTATTAGTTTCATCTGCACCGTAAACAAATGCACGTTTAACATCGTAAATTTTGTTCCATTTATTATTTCTAAATTGAAACAATCTATTAGGTAAAAAATCTGTTCTTAAAAAATAATCATTAGTTTCTGGCTCTGCCGGAAACTGAACTCCAAAGCCAAATGCTTCTCCATTAGGTGAAATAGAATCACCAATAATATATCCTTTGTATCCTGCTCTATCAGGCGGCGCCATCTCGGATAAACCGTCTGCGTCTTTTGTTTCAGTTAATTCTACTATACCGTTGTCGTCAACGGATACTGAAAAGTAATGACTGATATCATATCCGCTTTTTTGAGTTTCTTCTGTTGCTTCTTGTATTACTCCTGTAGTAATATTCATTTCTCTTTCGTATGTAGATAATATATCTCTTAAAGTATCTCCATCGGGCGCATCTTCACTTGCTGGTAAATCTAAAATATCTTTATATTCTTGTCCGTCGTATATTTGTTTTAGTTTTACACGATATAAGTGCGGATACCATGTTTGTGAAAATCCTTCAGCAGCACGATTAATATCTTCTACAACGTAGAATCTTTTAAGAGCAACACTGGCATCATTTTCTGCATATTCATCTATTAAATGCGGCAACTCAAATACATCACCAGGCATAATTTTTCTACCAATAGTTTCAACACTGCTGCGTATATGAACTGTCATAAACAATGTGTCGTTGCTTAAAAACAAACCAAACTGACTTAAATCAAAATCTTGATCTTGTACATTGTATATGCCTCTAAGTCTGTAAATATCTTGATCGTATTTTCTATCTCGATTTTCAAGAAACATTAAATCTTGTATTTGAGTATGATCTTTAACGGTTGTTCCGTCATCAGTACCGATATATTTGTATACATGTATGTCTGTACCACCAACAGTAAACATCTCTAGAATTTGTTTATCTAGGAAGTTAAAATCGTTACCACGTTCGGGTTTATATAAGCTAAGTCTTGGCATACACATATTTATCGAAAGATAAATACTATATCGGAGAACTTTATATATGGCTACACAAAAACAAGAAATATTTGACTACGTCCACGCAATGCTAGGCGGCGGCATGGTCGATGTCGAACTAGATCCTATCCATTATGAAACTGCTTTAGTTAAATCATTAACTAAATTTAGACAGCGTTCAGATAACAGTGTAGAAGAATCGTATTTGTTTATGGAAACTATGGAAGATACAAATGAATACACACTTCCAAACGAAGTTATTGAAGTTCGAAGAATCTTTCGTAGATCAATTGGATCAAGAACAGGCGGCGGAGACGGCGGCACTTTGTTTGAACCATTTAACCTTGCGTACACTAACACATATCTGTTAAGTTCATCTAATATGGGAGGACTAGCAACATATGATTTGTTTAGCCAATACCAAGAACTTGTAGGACGTATGTTTGGATCGTTCATCGAATTCAAATGGAATCCTACAACACATAAACTTACATTATTACAGCGTCCGAGAACAGACGAAACACTAATGCTCATGGCGTACAATTATCGTCCAGACGAGCAACTACTTGATGATTATCTAGCAAAGCAGTGGATTAAAGATTATACTTTGGCAAACTGTAAATATATGTTAGGCGAAGCACGTTCAAAGTTTGCTACTATTGCAGGACCACAAGGTGGGTCAACCCTTAATGGTAATGATCTTAAAAATGAAGCAATGCAAGAAATGGAAAAACTAGAGCAAGATGTAATTCAGCAAGTTGCTGGTGGCGTAGGTTACGGATTTACAATCGGCTAAAATACCCCAATGTTAGCGCACTAAATGTAACAGTAATGTAAATACTGTATGTTAAGAAATGATCTTAAAGAAGAGTACAGATTATTTTACATGGTCAAGGGCCACCTTGACGCCACCCCAGAAACAGTAGTAGCAAGTGCAGAAGGTTATTTCAAACGTCTATGGTATGACGGTTGCAATGGTGCACCTTTGTACGACTATGCAGAACAGTTCGAACAAGCATGGAGAGATAGACAGAATGGTTTCACGGAAGATACAAGACCTAAGTAATGAGGACTTATCGTACTTAGAAAAGTTGTTAGGTGAAAAGTTTGCTGAACAACTAGAAGCAGATCAAACTTGGGCATCAAAAAATCATTATGATCGCCCTGGCAATAAAAAGAAACAAATACTTCGTATTATGGATGCTATTCGTTCACAAAAACGGTTGAAAAGTGTTGCTAAGTGGTAATATAGGTTGACAAAATATCATTAATAACATATAATAAAATTATACTATGTGGAGATTAATTAATGTTACCTAAACTACTTGTTGTAGGACACGGCAGACACGGCAAAGACACTGTTTGCGAAATGCTAGAACTTTACGGATATTCATTTCAGTCTAGTTCTAAATTTTGTAGTGAATTGTTTATTTTTGATGAATTAAAAGACAAGTACAGTTATACTGACGAAGAAGAATGTTATGCAGATAGGCACAATCATCGTAAACTATGGTATGACATGATACATGATTATTGTAAAGATGATCTTGCTAGACTAGGACGTAATTTATTTGCAGAACATGACATATACTGCGGACTTCGCAACAAACGTGAATTTTTTGCAATGCAAAACGAAGAAATTTTTGATTATGCTATTTGGGTAGATCGTTCAGACCACTTGCCGCATGAAGATAACAATTCAATGACAATTGAACAATGGATGTGTGATTACACAATTGACAACAACGGCGATCTAAAGCGTCTAGAAAAGAATGTAGCAATGCTAATGCGTACTATTTTTAAAAATCAGGGATTAAGTCTCCCTGTTTCCACTGCACCCCAGTTTTTTGCAGAATACGTTGACAGTTAGCACACACTGTTTTTAAATTGCTAGGACGGCAATTTTCTAAGTTGCCGTCAATATGAAACACGTTAAACTGTTCTTGATGCTTGCTTGTATAACCACATTTTTCACAAGTATCTTTTTTAATATATCCTGCTTGCTTCCATTTTGGTATTCCGTGTCCTAATCCGTTGCGTAGGCACGTCTCACACAATTTACGATAGTAAATTTTGTTTCCTTTTTTATAATTTATAGCTGCCGGACGCTGTCCGCATTTACATAATGGTCGCATACTGTATTTACCTCACCTTTTCGGTCCCTTTTTCGGGGGTATTTGCACAGAGTTTTTTCTTTTAATTGGTAAATACATGTAATAAACAATACACTATCCAACAGGAGATTAAAATGGCATTAGTATCACCAGGTGTACAGGTTAGCGTAGTAGACGAGAGTTTTTACACTCCCGCTGAACCAGGAACTGTACCAGTAATTTTTGTTGCATCGCAAGAGAACAAACTAAATGCTTCAGGATCAGGAACAGCGATAGGTACACTAGCAGAAAATGCCGGTAAGCCTTATTTAATGACATCGCAACGTGACCTAGCTGAAACATTTGGCGACCCAGTTTTCCAAATTGATGCAAGCAATAATCCAATTCACGGTTCAGAATTAAGTGAATACGGATTACAAGCAGCTTATTCATATTTAGGTGTAAGCAACAGAGCATGGGTTGTAAGAGCCGACATAGACTTAAAACAACTAGTTCCTCAATCATCAGTTCCAACAGCATTTCCAGATGCAGGAACATATTGGTTAGATACTGGTTCAAGTGCATTTGGTATCCAGGAATGGAATAATGCAAGTGAAACTATAACAGGCGGACAATCATTTACAACACAAACACCTATTGTTATTACAAGTCAATCAGACGTTATAGATTACGAAAACGAAGATTATACACCACTAGGCTCAATTGGCTCAGTTGGAGATTATGCAGTCGTTGCTGTAACTACTCTTAACAAAGTTTGGTATAGAGCAAGCGCAGGTTGGGTTGAGCTAGGTTCAACTGCTTGGAAGGATGCCGTTCCAACTGTAGTTAGTAGCAAAACAAGTACAACATTTGGCGACGATTCAACAGATGAAGGCTCAGACGTTTTTGTATTAAATGGAACTGTTATTACTGTTACTACTGGCGAAACTGTTACAGACATAGCAGCAACAATTAACGGACTATCAATTCCGGGTATAAGAGCAGCCGTAATAAGCGGAGAGATTGCATTTTACAATGATGGTAGTTCAACAACATCATTAGAGTTTGCAGCAGGTTCAAATGCATCTACAGCGGTTTTAGAGTTCTTAAATATTGATGCAGGAACTTATTTAATTCCAGCAGTACAAATTAGTAAGCACACACAAATTCCAGACACATTTAAAGTAGGAACTGCATATAATGGCCGTCCAACAGGAAGTGTATGGCTTAAAACAACTACACCAAACGGTGGTGCTCGCTGGAGAGTTAGACAATGGAATGACGATACTAAATTATGGGATTCTATTGAAGCACCGATTTATCCAACAAATGAATCTGCTCTAGTTGAACTAGACAGAACAGGTGGCGGATCAAATTTACAAATAGGTGATTTATATGTACAATCAAATGTTGCAGGAGACAGTGATCCGTTAGGTACATTTAAAATATTTAAAAGAGGCACAGTTGGAAATACTCAAGTTTCTTCACAACCAATTACACTATCAAACTTCACAGATGGTGAAACTTACAAAATGTTAATTACTGCAACTTCACCAGGTTCAGCAGTGTTCAGCAGCGATGTTCCAGGACTAATTGAAGTTGAAGCACAGTCAACAGCAGCTGATACTGCTATTGCTATTGCAGCAGCAATTACAAGTGCAAACATTCCGTATGTAAGTGCATCAGTTGATGAAAACAATGCAGTTGTTATTAAACATAGCCAAGGCGGCGAAATGAAATTTGTTGATGTTGCAAGTAGTTTTGCGCCAATGCTTACTGCATTAGGTATTAGTACTTCAACACGCTTTGTATCAGACGAACCAGGAATTGATAATTCATTAGGTAATCCTGTTCAGTACAGAGTAAGTAATTGGGAAGTACTAAGTTACACAGCATCAGAAAACGAACCAACAAATACTGCCGAAACAGGAACACTATGGTATAACTCAATTGTTGATGAAGTTGACATTATGATCAATGACGGTAACAAATGGGTTGGATATAGACATCCGGACAGCCCAGTTTATTCATTAAGCAATAGCACAGATGCTAACGGGCCTATTGTAAGTGCATCACAACCAACTACACAATCAGATGGTAGTAGTGCATTAGTAGAAGGCGATTTATGGATTGACACTTCAGACTTAGAAAACTATCCAGTAATTTACAAATATCGTAAAAGTACTGATCGTTGGATTTTAGTAGACAACGGTGATCAAACAACAGAAAACGGTATTGTTTTTGCAGATGCACGTTATGGGTCAAGTGGAGCAACAGGAAACACAGCAGCAGATATTACAGATTTGCTTGCAGTAAATTATGTAGATCCTGATTGTCCAGATCCAGCATTGTATCCAAGCGGAACATTGCTATTCAATACACGCAGAAGTGGATTTAATGTTAAGCGTTTCGAAAAGAATTATGTTGATACAACAGACGTTAACTTACGCTTTGGTGACGAATCGATGGTAAACTATGCTGCTGATCGTTGGGTAACTGAAAGTGCAAACAATGTAGATGGTTCAGGCAGCTTTGGGCGCAACGCACAGCGTAAAGTTGTTGTACAAAAACTACAAGCAGTTGTTAATTCAAACGACGAAATACGCAACGAAGATGCACGTAGATTTAACTTAATATCTTGCCCAGGTTATCCAGAACTAATTGGCGAACTAGTAACACTTAACGCTGATAGAGGATTAACAGCATTTGTAGTTGGCGATTCGCCAGCAAGATTAACACCAGATGCTACTTCATTAAATGAATGGGCAACAAACGTTCGTGCAGCAGTAGAAGACAATGACGATGGTCTTGTTACTAATGACGAATATTTAGGTGTGTTTTATCCATGGGGCTTTACAAGCGACAACTTTGGTAACAATGTTGTTGTTCCGCCAAGCCACATGATGCTAAGAACTATTGCACTAAGTGACCAAGTTAGCTATCCATGGTTTGCACCAGCAGGTACAAGACGTGGCGGCATTAACAATGCAAGTTCAACTGGCTTTATTAACAGCGAAGGAGAATTTGTAAGCACACCACTAAATGAAGGACAAAGAGATACATTATATGCACAAGGTGTAAACCCAATTACGTTTATTACAGGTGCAGGACTTGTTAACTTTGGACAGAAAACTCGTGCTAGAGGCGCAAGTTCGCTAGACAGAATTAACGTTGCAAGATTAGTAGTTTATTTACGTAGCCAACTTAATCAACTTGCGAAGCCATATATCTTTGAACCAAATGATAAAATCACACGTGATGAAATCAAAGGACAAGTTGAAAGTTTACTACTTGAACTTGTTGGCCAAAGAGCACTATTTGACTTCTTAGTTGTGTGCGATGAAACTAACAACACTCCAGCAAGAATTGATCGTAATGAACTATATGTAGACATTGCTATTGAACCTGTTAAGAGTATTGAGTTTATCTACATTCCACTACGCTTGAAAAATACAGGCGAAATAAGTGGTGAAGCGTAATGATAAATACTATTGAACTAGGAGCAAATTAAATGGCAATCTCATCATTATCAAAAATTACAGTTCCACTAGCAAGCGGCGACAGTGCCGCTAGCCAGGGTCTGTTGATGCCGAAGCTCCAGTACCGCTTTAGGGTGTCGCTGGAAAACTTTGGAGTTTCAACACCAACAACGGAACTTACAAAACAAGTTGTTGACGTAACTCGTCCGACAGTTGCATTTGAGCCAATGGAAATACATGCGTATAACTCAAAAGCATACTTAGCAGGTAAGCACACATGGTCACCGATTACACTAAACTTACGTGAAGACGTGAACAATGCTGTACAAAAACTTGTTGGCGAACAGCTACAGAAACAATTCGACTTTATGGAGCAGTCAAGCCCGGTTTCAGGACAAGATTATAAATTTACAACACGTATTGAAATCTTAGATGGTGGTAACGGAGTTTATACACCAAATGTACTTGAAACATTTGAACTATACGGATGCTTTATTACAAATGCTAACTACAACACACTAGCATATCAAAATAATGAACCAGTTACAGTTACATTAGAAGTCCAATACGACAACGCAATCCAAACAGATGCTGATGGTGGTATTGGTGTTGCTGTACCGAGGGGCAGCGGTAGTTTAATTACCGGCGGCGGCGCATAAAAAATATCTTTATTTAAAAAGGGGCTCTTAGAGCTCCTTTTTTATTATCTACATACATAATAATATTAGATAAATATTTGTATGAGTACTAACGCTTTTCGAGATAGCCTTGGAGGAAAACAAGACGGCATTACATTGCTTGATTACAACCATGCGGCTAGATTATATACAAATCAAAATTTTAAATTTGCTCCTAAAACAAAGTTTCTTTATCATTGTTGGTTTGGAATCGATCCTGGGGTTAAAGATATTAATCCAGGATTAATAGAGAAATATAATACTGAAATAGGACTACTAGTTAAACAAGCAGATTTGCCTAGATTTACAGCAAATGTTGAAACTAAAAAGAAATATAATAGAACTAAGCATATTCAAACAAGTATTCAATATCAGCCAATAACACTTACATTTCATGACGATAATCACGGTGTTACTACTGCTTTGTTAGAAGCATATTATAGATGGTATTACGCAGACGGCTGGCATGCTAGTCAGCCTGGAGCATTTAACAAAGCAGGCGACGGAGATAACACTTATAAGAGCAGAGAAAGAAACCAATTTCGTTTTGGATTAGATAATAATTTAAGTGTTCCGTTTTTTAAAAGAATACAGTTATCTCAAATTGCAAGAACTCAATACACAACTTACACATTAGTAAATCCGATTATTACAAATTGGGAACATGATTCTGTTGATAATTCCGATGGCAGCGGCATGATGCAAAATACTATTACAGTACAATACGAAGCAGTGCATTATAGTAGAGGTACTGTTCAAGTAGGACCCGATGGCGATCCTATAGCATTTGGATTTGCACACTACGACTCTTTTCCAAGTCCACTAGCTAATATTAATACAACAACACAATTAGATCCAAATGATGTATCAGTTAGAACACCGCCTGCTTCATTTGAAACTAATATTGGTAATAGAACAGAAGGGACTAATACGTTTCCGACATCAGTAAGCAATCCTTTGCTTAGTAGCATTTCTACAGTAACAAATACAGACGACATTGGAGGTATAAGTGATATAATTATACCTAAAACACAAGGTGCCGATGGCGCACAAAACATTGTATCTTCTTCACCGACTACAATTACAACAAATAGTACAGCAGCCAGAAATGTAAATGTAACAGCGCAATCATTACAAAATAATCCTGCAAAATTAGATTCGTTAGCAATACAACAATTTAAAGGTACTTTCTTAAGCACTGGTGGTAATGGAATAAATGATTTAATTAGTGCTTGGAATGCACTTCCTGAAACAGAAAAAGAAGCATACAGAAAAGAAGTCTTAGAAGGTACAAGACAATGAGTAGTAGTTTACCAATAAACATATCTAAAAAAACTGATGCTAGAACTAATTTGTATTTTGACACTTATTATTCTAGAGTATTAAACTTAGCAGACAATGATCTAAATACTGTTGTTGCATTTTTTGAAACACAAGGTTTTGAAAGATCAGCAGCAATAGCAGTTAGTAATGTTTTATTACAACAAGCAAAAAATGAAAATATAAAAATTTTTAAATTGTTAGATACGCTTAAAAAGTATAGCGGAACACAGTTAAGTTCTGTAGTTGCTGAAATTTTAAATTATGATAGAAAAAGAACTAGTGTTATAGGTTATCGAAAAGAACGAAGAATAGCAACATTTGAATCTAGAAATATAATCGAAGGCAATCCAATTAATTTTACAACTGATGAAATTACAAGTGATAAAGATCTTAGTAGTACAGAAACTACGTTGGATAGCGAGCTAGTAACTATAGACGGAGAATAGCACAATGGCTAAAGAAATACTTAATAGAGGGGTTAATCCAAACGATGGATCTGGAGATTCTTTAAGAAATGCATCAAATAAAATTAACCTTAATTTTGATGAAATATACAATACAATAGGTAATGGATCTACACTATTGTCAGATGACATAGATTTTGGATCTAATAAAATTTATTATAGAAATACCGTAGAAACACGTAGCGATTTAAATAGTATTTCTCCATCTACTTACATGGGTATGATAATGCATGTGCATGATGAAGGTGCATTATATTTTGCTCATGCCGGTGGCTGGCACAAACTACTACTAGATACCTCTGAAGTTACTCCTTCTAACTATAATTCACCATTGTCTGCATCAGCGTTTTCAGGATCATTTGATGATTTAGAAAATCGTCCAACAATTCCGACTAGTATATTAAATTTAGGAATATCCGACGGATTAGCAGGACAGTTTTTAAAAACAGACGGCTTTGGGAATTTTTCATTTGCAGTACCGCCGGCAGGAAGTTATAATGATTTGTCTGATTTACCTGTTTTGTTTAGCGGAAGCTATAACGATTTAACAGATACTCCTGATTTAAGTGTATTTCAATTAGCAGCAGAAGCGTTTGATGGAGATTATTTTAGTTTAACAGGACGTCCTGTTATTCCAGGTGACGTTAACGAATTAGAAGACACTGACAACTTACTAGCAGGCTTTAGCGGCGATTATAACGACTTAATTAACAAACCAAACTTTGCAACAGAATCGTTTGTGTTAGGTCAAGGATTTGCAACACAATCATTTGTAACGGGACAAGGATATCTAACTCCGGGAGATTTGTCATCTTTTGCAACACAATCATTTGTGTTAAGTCAAGGATTTATTACTTCAGAAACAGACAGTCAAACACTTACATTAGCAGGAACTGATTTATCAATTAGTAACGGCAATACTGTTGACTTATCGGGTATTGTAGGCGATACTGTAGGTAATTTTAGTTTTGCTGCAAGTGTAATTGATACAGACGATTCTAGTGCAATTACAGTTACTCCTTCTATGATTATGAGTAGCGATTTAACTGTTGAAAATGATTTAGTTGTTAACAACAAATTTACAGTGAATGGCGAAATAACAACAGCAGGTACAGGTGCTCCTGAATTGTTTTCAGAATCTAACATTTTACTAACAGCTAGTACAAGAGTTGAAGTAACACAAAGTCCATTTAAACTTGCAAATTTTACAAACGCACAAAGAGATGCACTAACTGCTGAAAACGGAGATATGATCTATAACACAGATGACAATAGGTTCCAAGTTTATCAAAACGGTACTTGGTTAAGATTAGATACAAGCCCAATAGTATAAGGAAACATTATGTCAGAAAACTATTATGCTATAGGAACACATACAGCAGAGCAATTTAATGAAGTACACAATGAATTGTGTAATCCTGGATCTTCAATAGAAGCTATTCCGGTAAGAGAAGTTGAGTGTACAGATCATGTAGAACATAGTCCAACTAGAGGAATATTTTTATTAACTGATGAAGAAGCAGAATTATTAAAAAACGATTCAAGAATACAATTTATTAATTTAGATTTTAAACATAACAAAGATTTGTATAATGTTCCAGAAGACGACTTACTTTTTGAAAATCCAACAATATATCAACGTTATGAACAAGCATACGAAAACGCTCAAATATGGTACGGTAATGGAAATTTTAATACTAACGCATTAAATAGAAATACCAGTCAGTTATTAAGACTAACAGAAAAAGTCAGTCCGTGGTTACAAAATGGTAATAACGATAGCACTATTATAGATAGTGCTATACCTACACACGGTGCAGGAGAAGATGTTGATGTTATTGTTTGCGATAACGGATGTTGGTTTGGTCATGTAGAATTTATTAACAGAGGAGTTACAAATGCTGTTAATCCTGTAAATTATAAAGGCGGAAATGTATTGCCTGGAAATGGCTACTGTGATTTACTCGATATTGTATTTGATTCTCCGTACTATATTGATCCAGAATGGTTTGATGCTGATCCAACTAGATTAGAAACTCGTTGGGACGGCACTATTGTTCCAACCGAAACAGCAGCACGAGCATGGTGGGAACAAACAAATCAACGTTCTCCGCAGTTTGCAGAATTTGGATCAATACAAATAGAAAACCTATATACTCGTACAGGTAATAACGGTAACAATAATTCATATCCTACTACTGCATCTGGAACTCATGGAACCCAATGTGCAGGTTTAACATATGGTAGAACTCAAGGTTGGGCATATAATGCTAACAAGTGGCATCTTAATCATATCGGCGGCGGCAGAGTAGACTGGGATGTAGGATTTGATATACAAAAAATATTTCACAAGTATAAACCTATTAATCCTAAATATGGAACAAAAGATCCTACAATAAGTTCTAATAGTTGGGGATTTAGAGTTGATAAATCGGCTAGTTATTATTTTTGGAGAAATGATCCAGCAGTTGCATATACTACCGAACCAGAATTTATAAGATATTTAGGATCAGCCGGCGACGGCGGACGTTGGAAGTCTGAAATGTATGATAATTCAATGACACAAGCAGCTAAAGAATTAGTTGACGAAGGTGTTATATATGTTTGTGCCGCAGGCAATAGTAATCAGCAACAAGTAAACCCAGACCATCCTAATTACGACAATCATATCGGAGACAATACCAATGAAGGAGTATACGACAATGCTTGGTTTAGTTTTGGGTTTGCAGTAACTGGAACTACTAACAGACGAGGATTCCCTCAACATATAGGTAAGACAGAAAGTCTTACCTTTCAAGGAAACACTACAGTTAAGTTTCCAGGTATAAACATCGGCGCATTAGATGATCTAATACCATCGAGTAAAGAACAAAAAGTCAATTACAGTGATATGGGTAATGCTATAGATTTTTATGCTCCAGCAGATGGCACACTAGCAGCTACAGTAGGTACATACGGTGTAGATACAGCAAGACTAGACGATAATTATACTGACTTAGGAACACAGGATTGTAGAGATACTCGATTCGGTGGAACATCAGCAGCATGTCCAGTAGCAGCAGGATTTTTATCAACTGTAATTCAATATAATAGAAATTGGACTTACGAAGACTTACGTAGTTGGATACAATCCGAAGTACAAACACAATCGTCAACTAATTTCTATATAGGTAGTGATCCAACCGGTCCAGAAGACACAGCATGGTCGGATCTAAATAGCTTGAATGGTGGCCCTGCTAGGGTTATATACAATGCTAATATACCAATCACAACTCCTCTAGAAAAAACACTTAGTGTAAGAGGTAGTTTTGTGTTTAAGAATGGATTGCAGTTGAGAAGAAATGGCTAAGTTTGCACAAGGAAAATTTACACCACAAAACCCTGAAAAATATGTAGGTAATAAAACACCAACTTATAGAAGTAGTTGGGAATTTACATTTATGAAGTTTTGTGATGCACATCCAAGTGTTAGTCAATGGGCTTCGGAAGCGATACGCATACCATATAGAAATCCATTAACAGGAAAACATACAATTTATGTTCCAGACTTTTTTATTGTATATGCAGACAAAAATGGTAAACAACGAGTCGAATTAATAGAAGTTAAGCCATCAAACCAAACCGTAAGAGAAAAACTAGGTCGTAGTAGAGCTAACCAAGCTCATTATGTTATTAATCAAGCAAAATGGGAATCAGCAAGAGCATGGTGTAAACAAAAGGGAATAATTTTTAGAATTATAAACGAAGGCGATATGTTTCACCAAGGAGGCCGCAGGCGATAAATAATACTAGCATATAATGGTGACACAATGACTAAAAAATTAGAAGAACTTTTAAATTTGCCTGAAAATAAAAATATTATTGATAAAGCAGAAGAAAAAGAAAAAGATCAAAAACAGTACGAATTAGAACAACAAGAACAAACGTTCCGTGACATTGCCGAGTTTGATAAAATTGCCAGTGCTTTACCAGCTGTGAAAGGCTTGGGCGATATGGCAGACAAAGAATTAAACGAAGTTGCAGACAAAGCAATGACTGCATATGATGACTTGATGGACTTAGGCATGAATGTTGAAAGTCGTTATGCTGGTAGAATTATGGAAGTTGCAGGCACAATGCTTAAAACTAGTCTAGATGCTAAAGTTGCAAAAATGGATAAAAAATTAAAAATGATAGAATTGCAACTTAAAAAACAAAAATTAGATAACGATTCTTCACCGGGTGATGAAGGCATGATAAACGGTGAAGGTTATGTTGTTACTGACAGAAACAGTCTCTTAGAAAGGTTAAAAGGCCTAGATAAGGATAAATAACATATAATAGGAAAACCAACATGCGTAAATTTAGTGAAATTTTAACAGAATCTAAAAAGACTTATAACTTTATTATTAGAGTTGCAGGTGATTTACCTGAAGGCTGCGAAAGCACAATGAAAACTGCATTAGAAAAGTTTGACTTGGTTAGCTTTAACGGTCCAAAGAGAACACCTATTCAAGAAACACCAATGGATTTTCCACAATTACAAAATATGGAAGTGCATACGTTTGAAGCAGAAGTAAGCTATCCAACAGTCGGACATATACTAGAACGTTATCTTGTTGACTGTTGCTGTATTGATCATACACACTTGAATGTAAGAGTTCCAGGCGAACCTGTTGAGCTCGAACAACAAGAAAAAGAAGATACAGAATATAAGCCAATTATTGGTGAAGATGATATGGGCGGCGAAAGCGCACAAGAAGCAGTTGCTACAAATAGAGTAATGGATTTACTAAAAGAATTAGAAGTTGCTCGTAAAGAAAGAGGTTACGATCCAACTGAAGGCGTACCTACAGGCGATTCCAAAGATATAGAAAACACAGAAAACAGCACTAGTGCTGTAGGGAGTTAAAAATGAGCAACAATATGCTAGACATACTAAAAAACTTTGATGCAGCTGAAAAAGGAAAAAAACCTTCAGCGGCTGCAAAAGATGTGAATGACATGAAAGTAATTTTAGAATCATTACAAGAATGCGGCATGGGAGAGATGTCAGCGCCAACACAAGAACAACCAGTTACAGTTAGTGTTACTGCTTCAGGAAAAGACAATGTTGCAGATTTAATTTCACTAATGCAACAAGCAGCTGGTATTGAACAACATGTAGATATGCCAATGGCACACGATGCACATATTGATAAAGACTCGCACAACACAGGCGAGCCTGATATGGCTGCAATGAAAGCAGCAATTATGGGTGTAGAAGAAGCCGAAGAAGAAGAAGAAGATTTTGAAAATGCACCTGAAGATGCAGAAGGCGCACCAGAGTACCAAGATCATCATTATATGACTAAAACACTTTCGGGCGGTATTAACAAACAAAAGAAAATGTATGCTAAAGCACAAGATGGCGATAATGCAATGGCTGTTGAATCAATTAAAGAACAATTAATGAAAGCACTCGAAGGCAAGTATGCTAACGATGCACAGCGTAAAGCAGTACACGCAGCCAAGTCAAAAAAAAAGACTGACTCAGACGTAGACGAAGCACACGGCAACAGTAAAGTATACGACAAGTGCTGGGACGGTTATGAAAAAGTTCCGGGTAAGAAAAGAGGCGAGCCAGGATCTTGCCGTAAAAAATAATACATCCCCCCAGATGAATCAATAGGCACTTTAGTGCCTATTTTTTTGGTTAAATACAATATGAGTAAAAGTTTAGACGGTGTATTAACCAAAAAGGCTAATACAAAAGAAACATATACTGAACAACAAATACAAGATCTTGCATTGTGTATGGATCCCGATGAAGGATATCTGTATTTTGCAAAACATTTTGGTTATATTCAACATCCTGTAAAAGGTAAATTGTTGTTTGAGCCATACGAGTACCAGTTACGTTTGATGCATTCGTATCACAGTTATCGTTTTAATATTAATATGATGCCAAGGCAAACAGGTAAAACTACCTGTGCCGCAATATATCTTTGTTGGTATGCTATGTTTAATCCAGATCAAACTATTCTTATTGCCGCACACAAATACACAGGTGCACAAGAAATTATGCAACGTATTAGATATGTATACGAGATGTGTCCAGACCATATTAGAGCAGGTGTTACTTCATATAACAAAGGTAGCATTGAGTTCGAAAACGGATCACGTATTGTATCACAAACAACAACAGGCAACACAGGACGTGGTATGAGTATCTCATTACTATACTGTGACGAGTTTGCGTTTGTACAACCTAACATTGCGGAAGAGTTTTGGACTTCAATATCACCTACACTAGCAACAGGTGGTCGTGCTATTATAACAAGCACACCAAACTCAGACGAAGATACATTTGCTACTATTTGGAAACAAGCAGAACAAAAGTTTGACGAACACGGTAACGAACAAGAAGTAGGCGTAAACGGATTTCATGCATTTAGAGCAAGTTGGGAAGAACATCCAGATCGTGACGAAGAATGGAAAGTGGCAGAAATTGGACGTATTGGTGAAGAAAAATTTAGACGTGAATACGGCTGCGAATTCTTAGTATTTGATGAAACACTTATTAACAGTATTAAATTAGCAGTAATGGAAGGTGTGTCTCCAATTATTAATATGGGACAAACACGTTGGTATAAAAAGCCAACCAGTCAGTATACTTATTGTGTAGCACTTGATCCATCAATGGGTACAGGCGGCGACTATGCAGCAATTCAAGTCATAGAACTTCCTACATACGAACAGGTTGCAGAATGGCAACACAATACAACTGCTATACCAGGACAAATACGTGTACTGTCAGATATTTGTACATATGTTGCAAATGAAACTAATAATCCCAATGGAGTATATTGGAGTGTAGAAAATAACGGTATCGGAGAAGCAGCACTAATCGTTATAAACGATTTTGGGGAAGAGAATATACCAGGACTATTTGTGTCTGAACCTATTCGCAAAGGACATGTGCGCAAGTTTCGTAAAGGGTTTAATACTACACACAGCACAAAGATTACAGCGTGTAGTCGTTTAAAAACTATGATTGAAAATGATAGAATGACTGTACATTCAAAACCTTTAATATCTGAATTAAAAGGATTTGTTGCTACTAATACAAGTTTTCAAGCTAAAGTAGGTATGACAGACGATTTAGTAAGTGCAACATTACTTGCTATAAGGATGATGGATGTTCTTAAAGATTGGGATCCAAGAGTATACGACACGTTTAATCAAGCAGAAGACATAGACGATTATGATGCACCAATGCCAATCTTCATATCTACAAACTATTGATAAATACTAATATGAAAAACCTAGACAATATCGCAGAAGAACTTTTTAATAAAATTAGAGGTAGATTCCCAGGAGTTACTATCGGTAATGGTGATGGTGAAGTTACTAATGTACCAACTGATGCTAGATTTTTTGATTTTGAATACAAAGAATCGGATAGAGTCTTAGGACAAGTAAGTATATCAATTGATGAAGAAAATTTAAGTGTTATGTATGGTGACGATTTTGTTGCAAACGAAGACTCAGCAACTAGAGATAACTGGTATAACTTTTTAAAAGAACTTCGCACGTTTAGTAAGAAACGTATGTTAAATTTTGATACAAGGAATATAACTAAGTCAAATTTAGACAAAAGAGATTATGACTTTTTAGCTACAAATCGCTCTGAGGAAGATCAAATGAACGAATCAAAAATGTATGGAACAAACAAAACAAGTTTTCAAAAAATAGGTAATGCAAAGCTATCTATTAAACACACTGAGGCAATTAATACCGAAAGTGCTACTGCACGTAGTCAAAAGATATCTGCAATATTTGTAGAGAATGCAGAAGGTGAAAAATTTAAATATCCTTACAAGCATTTAAGTGGTGCAAGAGCAATGGCTCGTCATGTTGCCGAAGGTGGTAATCCATACGACGACTTTGGTAAACATATTACTGGACTATCAGAAGAACTTTCAAAGTTGCGTAAATTTAATTCATACATGAAGCGTTCAAGTGTAATGGCAGAAAGCCTAGCAGGGTATGTTGATGTTGTTAAAGAACGTGCAGCAAACATTAAAAAAGAAATTCAAAATCTTCAAAAAGAAAGTTTTTATAAAGAAGCAGCAGAATCATATGAAGCACCTGTACTAGAAGATGTTCCAAATGATGTTGCAGAAAACTGGATTGATCAACTTACTATTAAGCAATTTAACGAAGAACTACAAGATGTTTTCCCATACATTTATAATCTTGTAAGTGAAGCAACTAAAGCAGAAGAACTAGGACCTGATCAATTAGACGAAGGTATTGTTGATTGGATTAAAAGTAAGTGGCAAGACTTTCAACAAGCCAGAGCAGATCGTCAGGCACAATACGAAGCACAATTAAATATGATGACTCAAATTATGCAAGACAACGGCATGGATGATTTTGCTATCAGACGTATTATCGACGGCTGTTTAAATGATCCTAGAGTGTGTATGTATAATCATATTAGAAAGAGTGGCTTTGGACATAAGTTCCACAATGAACTACAAGACGTATATCAAGAGTTAAAAGGCGGCCTAACAACACGTTCAGGCACGACTGACGAAGCAATAGATGATGCATTTGAAGAGTTAATGGGTCAATTTAGCGAAAAAGAAACTGACGCAGACGAAGGCAATGCATTTGCACATGCAGTACGTCAAGCCAAAATGAATGGCAAGAAAAAAGGCGATGAGATCGACGGACCGGACGGCGAAAAGATTAAAATCGAACAAGAAGATGACAAAACACCGTTAGGCGAGTTTATCCTTTCGTATTTTGATTATACAACAGGCAACTTCCCAAAAGGTGAAACAGCAGTTCTTACTATGGTAGAAAAAGATTATGGTGAGGAGTTTATTAATCCTGCAAAACAGTTTATTGAGCGTATCAATAGTCGTGTAGCAGAAGTAATTGGCTATAGAGATCCAGAACTTATGGATACATTAACACCTACCGACGACGAGTGGTCAAAAACATTACAAATCCCAAATAGAGAAACTTGGGAAAAATTAATAAAACAAGCCAAAGCCAAAGGCGATAAAGAAATGCTAAGAAAGTTAATGGCAATGGGAGACCAAGTTGCTAGTACTGAATCAGCAGATATTGTAAGATTAGCAGGGCTGTAAAGCCCTCTAAAAGTTTTTCAAGTTTTTCTTTAAAAAAGGCTTGACATACTAAGTAGTTGATAGTATTATAAATACTGTGCTACAAAGTTAAAAAGGCACAAAGCACATAGGCATAAATTATAGGAGGCATTACTATGGCATCATTAGCAGAAATTAGAGCTAAACTAAAAGAGCAAGAGTCACGTCAAGGTGGCGGTTCAAACGGACCAAGCGGTCCAAACCCAATTTACCCGTTTTGGAATATTAAAGAAGGCGAAAGCGCAGTGCTTCGTTTCCTTCCTGATGGCAATCAAGACAACACTTTCTTTTGGAAAGAACGTCTTGTTATCAAACTTCCATTTGCAGGTATAAAAGGACAAACTGATTCACGTCCAGTACAAGTACAAATTCCATGTATGGAAATGTACGGCGAGACATGTAACATTCTTAACGAAGTGCGTGGCTGGTTTAAAGATCCAAGTCTAGAAGATATGGGTCGTAAGTATTGGAAGAAACGCTCTTATATCTTCCAAGGATTTGTTGTGGATAATCCACTAGCAGATGATGAAGCACCTGAGAATCCAATTAGACGCTTTATTATCGGTCCGCAAATTTTTGAAATTATCAAGTCAGCATTGCTTGACCCTGATATGGAAGAGTTGCCAACAGATTACACTGCTGGTGTTGACTTCCGTCTTAACAAAACATCCAAAGGCGGATACGCAGACTACTCAACATCTAATTGGGCACGTAGAGAGCGTCCACTAGGTGATTCAGAAATGGCTGCTGTTAACACACACGGCTTGTTTAATCTAAGTGACTTCCTACCTAAGAAGCCAGGTGAAGTTGAACTCAAAGTCATGCAAGAAATGTTTGAAGCGTCAGTAGACGGTGAAGCATATGACGAAGCTAGATGGGGTCAATACTTCCGTCCAGCAGGTATGGCAGCACGTACAGGTGATCCTGTTGCTCCGGCAGCAAGTACTCCTGCACCAGCGGCAACACCTGCACCTGAGGCAGCACCTGCTCCAGTAGCAGAGGCAGCACCAGCAGCAACTCCAGCACCAGCGGCTGAAGCGGCTCCTGCAGAAGGTGGCAATGCTCAAGACATTCTAGCAATGATTAGAGCACGTCAAGGACAGTAATAATTAATGGGGGAGCAATCCCCCATTATGCTTTTTAGATAGGAGATACATATGGCAACAAAGGCATTCGATCCTACGAAGTTTCGAACTTCGTTAACTAAATCCATTACAGGCATGAGTGCAGGATTTAACGATCCTACTGATTGGATTAGCACAGGTAACTACGCACTCAACTATCTTATTTCAGGTGATTGGAATAAAGGTGTTCCACTAGGCAAAGTAAGTGTATTTGCAGGCGAATCAGGTGCAGGTAAATCTTACATTTGTTCAGGCAACATTGTAAAGAGCGCACAAGATCAAGGTATCTTTGTAGTACTGATTGACTCAGAGAACGCACTTGACGAAGCATGGCTACAAGCACTTGATGTAGATACATCAGAAGATAAACTACTAAAACTTAACATGTCAATGATTGATGACGTAGCTAAGACTATTAGTACGTTTATGGCAGACTACAAAGCAATGGCGGAAGAAGACCGTCCTAAAGTATTGTTTGTAGTTGACTCACTAGGTATGTTGTTAACACCTACAGATGTTGATCAGTTTAACAAAGGTGATATGAAAGGCGATATGGGTCGTAAGCCTAAGGCATTGACTTCACTTGTTCGTAACACTGTTAACATGTTTGGTTCACATAATGTAGGACTTGTAGCAACTAACCACACATACGCATCGCAAGATATGTTTGATCCAGATGATAAGATTTCAGGTGGTCAAGGTTTTATCTATGCATCATCTATTGTAGTTGCAATGAAGAAGTTGAAACTAAAAGAAGATGAAGACGGTAACAAGATTAGCGAAGTGCGTGGTATTCGTGCAGCCTGTAAGGTTATGAAAACACGTTATGCTAAACCGTTTGAAGGTGTGCAGGTTAAGATTCCATACGAAACAGGTATGAATCCTTACAGTGGACTACTTGAACTGTTTGAAGCAAAAGGCGTTATTGTCAAACAAGGCAATCGCTTGCGTTACGAAACAGTGGACGGTGAAGAACTACTTGAATATCGTAAAAATTGGAACGGTGAACTACTCGATAAAGTTATGTCAGATTACTTGATTAAAGAAGCTTCTATGGTAAATACCTCTGAAGTTGACGAAGAAGCAACTGACGAACTAATCGAGGAGCCAACCGTAAATGAATGAAGATCAAATTGCTGATGTTTGGATGATGTTCAAAGAATATCTAGATAAGAAACATATTGAAATGGCAGCTGAGCGTTTTGTTGACCTACTTGCTGATTATGGCATTAGTGACGAAACATTCCAAGAACTACTCGGAACAGATGCTCAACTAGATTCTGCTATTAATTATTATCTAGAATTAGACGATGAAGAAACATACGAGGACGAAGAAGAGGACTGGTAATGGGATGGTATAGTGAAGTAAGCCGTGACATTTCTAAAATACCGGATGCTGTATCTTTTTTTGAAACAGAACTGATACAAGCACGAGCAGAATGTAAGCTCGTAGGTAATGTCGAAAAAAGTGCGGCTGCTATGCCAGGCATCGTAGAACATCGTTTTAATCAACTACAAGAAATTGAAGCCATTCTTAACTATCTAAATATTGAGCTACGTAGATTGCGTAGCTCATATTTTAAAAAGTATCTTGAAAACTATCAAAGAGCTTTGTCTAGTCGTGACGTTGAAAAATACGTTGACGGTGAAGCAGATGTAGTTGACTATGAAAAAATTATCAATGAATTTGCATTGATAAGAAATAAATGGTTAGGTGTGCTTAAAGCACTTGATCAAAAGCAGTGGCAAATTACAAACGTAGTTAAACTACGTGTAGCAGGAATGGAAGATGCTACGATATGATCTTCCACACTGCTGCCGATAATACATATTATAATAATTTTTATAATTTGTATTCTTTAACTATTCGTCAGTTTTATCCTAACTCAAAATTTTCTTTATATTTTTTAGGTAATCAACTACCTAATAATTCTACTATATCTTACTTAAACCAAGAAAATATTAGTTTTGAAGATATAGAACAAAAGTATAATACAACAGGAAGAGATACTAAAGGGTACTACGCACTAAGTCGTTGGAAAAGTATGCCAGTAGTAAACGAGAATGTTGTTGTTTCTGACATTGATCTTATTGCTCTTAAATCTATACCACAAGAAATAATTAATAATATTTTTAAAAATCACGAAGCTATTAATATTAGTAGACTAAAAAAGAACGGCGATGAAGGAGGCATGGCAATGATGATCCTTCGAAAAGATATTATTGATATTGTTAATAATTTTGCAAATAATATTTTAGATACAGAAACATTACATTGGGCATCTGATGTAAGTGTTAGAAACTTTATATACAAAAATTTTAGTGTTTATACTTTACCGGAAATGCACGTTTTTAAAAAAAGATCTAATTACAATACCCTTGATTCTACTAATAGAAGTTTTGGAATATTTAAAGGACCAATAGATCAAAAAATTTATAGTTTAACAAAGGCAAAAAAGTGAAGTGTAATATTTTATTAGGTGTAGATCAAGAATACTATAATAAATGGGCTGTGCCTTTACTAGAAAGTATTCACAGGCACAACCCTTGGATTAATCTACATTGTCATATTGTTAATCCTACTGTTGAAAATTCTTTAGATAATGTTAGTATAACTACCGAAGAACGAGAATTTGTAAACGACGAATCAAAAATATCATATTTACAAAGTGTAAGATTTTTAGCTGTTGCTAATAAATTTAAAAATAACGAAAATGTTATAACTCTTGATGCTGATACTATTTGCACACGTAGAATTGGAAAAGTTGCTACAGAGAGATTATTTGAAAAACAATATGTACTAAAGCATCATAAAGAAAGCAGATGGCTTGCAGGATTCGTTACATTTAACGATAACGGGTTTAGACAAGAATATGCAAGCGAGCTAACCTCTACTCCGATTGAAAAATGGCGGTGGGGAAGAGATCAAACTATATTAAATCAACTTGCAAACAAGTATAAATTTGAAGCAGCAGATAAACTTTGGATTACAATAGGTAAACTTAAACACCCTAGTGCGTTTTTAACTCTTAAAGGTGAACAAAAAGAAACTGAAAAATATCTCAATGTATACAGGAATTATTTAGAATGAAATCATATATTATACGATTGTCTGATTTTCCTAACAGCGTAGAATGGGCACAAAAAGCATACAAGTCTGCTAGGATGCATAACTGGGATGTATATTTTTTCGAAGGTAGTAACGGACAAAAAGAAACGTTAAAAGATTATAACATAAAAATTAATTCTAAATATAAAAAGGCTATTGCATCATTTGAACGTGTTGGCACTGTTGGATGTTTCTTAAGTCATTATCGATTATGGAAAAAATGTATTGAACTTGACGAATCTATTTGTATATTAGAGCATGATGTTACAATACATAAATCTTTTCCGGAAGTAGAATTTAATGATGTTATTAAACTTTCTACTAATAAAAAAGCAAAGGAAATTTATTTAGGTGAATGGTGGGCCGGCGCAATGGGATATTGTGTTAGTCCTCAAGGTGCAAAAAAACTTGTAAACTTTGTAGAAACTAACGGTGCAATGCCAGCAGATACAATGCTATGCACTGGAATAATTGATTTGCAGTTTTATAACCCAATAAATACTGTTGTTACATATGTAATAGACGACTTTAGTTTTACTTGGGATTTAAAAAATGGACGATAAGTGGATAACAGGCTGGCTTAATAACTCTTATCATGCCGAGTCAAAAGAAAAAATATTTAAAAAAATATCATCTTATACTGGACCTGTAGAAACTATGTTAGATATAGGATGTGGTATTGCTAGAGAAAGCGAACATTTTCATAAAACCTTCGGAACGAAAATATATTTGTTAGACGGTGATTTTGATAATACAAAAGATAACCCTCGTGATGCTAATTACGGCGGCGTAAAAGATTTTAAATTTTACAGTAAAATTACAGATTTAAAAAAGACATATGATGAAAGAAATATGGAGTATGTTTTTATAGATGCAAATAACATTCAGATAGACAAAAATATAAAATTTGATTTATTTTATAGTGCTGTTAGCTGCGGCTTTCATTATCCAGCGTCTACATATAAGCATCTGATACAAAAACACAAACATAAAAATTCTAAAATTATTTTTGATATTAGAAAAAAATCTAATCAAAAAGATATAGTTATAAAAAACATACTAAGCGAAACTAAAAAATACATAACAGCTGAAATTGAGTTTAAAAATGAAATATAATGTACAATACAGAGAAGTACTAGACAAACAATGGCTTTGGCCTAAGAAAGATAGAAAAGCCTGGACTTACTTAACATTGCCAGGGCATCTTAATTTTCCTAACGAAATTTCTTCTATGATTACATCGCATAGAACTGTTATACAAGCGGGCGGACATTGTGGACTATATCCTTATCAATATTGTAACACTTTTGATAATGTATATACGTTTGAACCTGAAACTGTAAATCATCATTGCTTAGTAGAAAACCTAAAAGAAAAAACAAACGCACAAATTTTTAATCTTGGTCTAGGAAATATTAAAGAACAAAAAGGTATTGTATTAGATAGAAAAAATACAGGCAAACATATGATATCAGAAGATTTAGGAAATATACAAATTACTACTATTGATGATTTAGATATTAAAGATGTAGATTTAATACAGTTTGATTTAGAAGGTTATGAATTATTTGCTTTGCAAGGTGCAGTTAATACTATAGAAAAATATAAACCTTTAATTGTACTAGAAACAAACGACTTGTGCTTAAACTTTGGATATAGTTTGACAGATTTAGACAATTGGATCTACTCTTTAGGATATAAAAAGATTAAAGAATGGGAAGATGATACAGCATATGCACCTGTTTAGAATATGTAATTAAACATATCTAAATCTTCTTCATAAATTTTCTGTGCTAATTTTTTTGTTTTGTTTGAAAATAAGTCTCTATAATTTCCATTATTTTTAGACTTATTAGCATATCCTAGTTCTATATTTTCAAACAAATACAATTTTTTAATGTCATTAATTGACTCAAATTTAATAATAGTTTTTACATCTTCTGACAGCCAAGCACTTTGATTGTTACTCAATGAAAACCAAGTGTAGTCCCAAGGCTCGTTAACATAACGATCAAACCAAGGATTAAATCCGCTGTTCATTACTGCTAGTTCTTGTGTTACTTTGTGCATATCGTCAACTACTCTTAATGGCTTTGGCGAATTCTTTTTAAGTTGTTTTAATCCTTTTTGAAGAACTTGCTGCCTAAAAAAATACCAACTAGCTGCTCTGTCAAACGGATTTCTTACAATACTAAACACAAAATAATCTTTAACATCTACAATATCTTTTGTATGATGTATTGTACTGTGAAAGTTGTTATCTTGAGTTATGCTATTTTCTATAGTAGAAGTTTTGTATGCTTTGCTTAACGATTTAATTACACTAGCGCCGGCCGTTTTAGGTATGTGTATAAAGATTGCCGGTTTAGGAGAATTTATAATGTAACTCATAAAGATATTTATCAGTTAAATGCGTACATAAATATCTGTATGAAAACAGTATTAGTCACAGGAGGATTTGATCCTCTGCACTCCGGACATATAGAATATTTTAAAGCAGCACGAGAATTAGGAGATCGATTAATCGTAGGAGTTAACAGCGACGATTGGTTAACACGAAAAAAAGGTAAACCGTTTATGCCGTTTAAAGAACGTGTTGCTATTATTAAAGAACTAGCAGTAGTAGATAAGGTTATAGGATTTGACGACAGCGACAATAGTGCAAGTCAAGCAATTTTTCATACAATGTCAACTACAACTGGCAAGATTATATTTGCCAATGGCGGCGATAGAAGTAATACTACTACACCTGAATACGAAGCATATGGCGGACATCCTAGTGTAGAATTTGCATTTGGTGTAGGCGGCGAAGATAAAAAGAATTCAAGCAGTTGGATTTTAAAAGAATGGGCTCAACCTACTACAGAACGTGCATGGGGCAACTACACTGTGCTAGATAAAGGCGATGGCTGGGCTACTAAAAAACTTGCGTTTGATGTAGGTAAAAGTCTTAGCGATCAACGACATTTTAAACGTTCAGAACATTGGCATGTTGTAGAAGGTACAATACACATGGCATTACAATTTGAGAATAATGACATAATTAATAAAACATACTATTCGGGAGACAGTATTGACATACCAGTTAATACTTGGCACAAAGCAACAAACGTAGGTGATATTACCGCAAAGGTAATTGAAGTCTGGTTAGGTGATGAGCTAACCGAAGAAGATATTGAAAGAAGAGACTAATGGATCCATTAAGAATATATGTAGGCTGGGATAGTAGAGAAGATATTGCTTACCAAGCCTGTAAACAAAGTTTGTTAGATACTGCATCAGTTCCTATTGAAGTTATTCCTTTAAAGCAAAGATTACTAAAAAGAGACGGGCTATATTGGCGCAAGTCAGACAAACTTGCTAGTACTGAATTTACATTTACAAGATTTTTAATAGCAGAAATGGCACAGTTCAAGGGTTGGGCATTGTTTATTGATTGTGACTTTATTGCTGTTGAAGATGTAAAAAAATTATTTGATCAAGCTGACAATAAGTATGCATTAATGTGCGCACAACACGATTATACGCCTAAAGAAGGCACAAAAATGGATGGCAGACAACAGTTAAACTATCCACGTAAAAATTGGTCAAGTATGATGTTAGTTAACTGCGGACATCCAAGTAACGCAAAACTAACAAAAGACCTTGTTAACGATCCTAATATTGACGGTAAGTATCTACATAGATTTAGTTGGTTAAAAGATAACGAAATTGGTGCAATTAGTCACGAATGGAACTGGCTAGTAGGATGGTATAAAGAACCGGAAGATGGAAAGCCGAAGTTTATTCATTATACAGAAGGCGGACCTTGGTTCGAAGAATATAAAGATTGCGAGTATAATTTAGAATACTACAGAGCAGAACGTAAGTATCTAATGGAAGGTATAAAAGGTGCAGAACAAAAGACAAATTTAGCAAAATCAAAAGGATCAAAATTTGAAGAGTTAACCTTACCTAGTGAAGTACTTGATACCGTAAAAACAGTAATATATACACCAATTGATCCTACAGGTAAGTATTACGGAAACACCCAGGAAGAAGCAATGAAAATTATACAAAATAAATTTATGAAAGGAACAGTTCATAAAAATGCTGCAATTGATCCTGAAGAGGGAATTGCATATAACAAAGACGGATTACAGTACGACGAATATTTACAAAGTTTTGTAATAGGTAGTGGTGGTAGATTAAGTGATTGGAAGACTGAAGAACGTACAGATACACCATTAGTAATTAGAGGACTAGGCGGCGGCAGTAGAAAAGCTCTACAGCATTGTTGGGAAACAAAGCGTACATTTTATGCTATTGATACAGGGTATTTCGGTAACGAAGGAAGCAAATCTAAAATATGGCATCGTGTAACTAAGAACGCATTACAAAATACACAACCTATTATGTATCGACCTGATGACCGTTTACTAAACTGGAAATACAAAAAGTTTAAAGGCGATGGGAGAAAAATTCTACTTGTTCCTCCTAGTGAAAAAGTTATGATGTTATGGGATCAACCGAGTCCAGAAGAATGGGTAAAGCAGGTTAGCGAACAATTAAAAGAGTATACAGATCGTCCTGTCGAAATTAGATTAAAACCTGATCGTAGACACAGAATTACAAATCAATCACTAGAAGCAGCAATGGCAAATGATGTTTATTGTGTAGTTACATATAATAGTATTGCAGCACTTGAAGCACTTAATTTTGGCAAGCCTGCTATTGCGTTAGGTCCTAATTGCGCAACTGCTGTATGTAACACAGAACTATCACAAATTAATAATCTAAATATGCCAGACAAAGATACAATGTATTCTCTTATGTGTCATTTAAGTTATGCACAATTTAATAGAGAAGAAATGATGAACGGCTATGCTTGGGAGATAGTAAAGTGAAAGTAGTTAGTTACTACAATGTAGTACCTAGCAAAAATAAAAGTCAAGAAAAGTTTAACATTTTAACTAAATTTGTGCAAGGTGTTAATGCAGCCGGCGATATTGGTGTACTACACAAAGGAAACGATTTAATAGATTCAGACGTTGGAGTCATACAAGGCTGGCAACATGAACGTGGCAAGAACGCTCCTCATTTGAGACTACGACAAAGCGTCATAGATTGTACAAAAAATAAGCATGTTTGTTGCGCAGATGCTAATTTATTTTTGTATGCTAACAAATCAAACGAGCCACATCATTACCTTCGATATAGTTTTGACGGAGTATTCCCTAATACAGGAAATTATTTTGACAACAATATTGATCCAAAACGTTGGGAACAAATAAGCAAAGACACAGGCATCGTTTTAGAAAATAAAGTACGAGACAAGGGACATATTTTAATTTGTGCTCAAAGAGAAGGCGGATGGAGTATGGGAACTTTAAGTTTAGACAAGTGGCTTATAAAAACATGCAATGCTATTAGAAATTTTTCTGATAGACCTATACGTGTAAGATTGCATCCTAAAGATAATCAAACAAACAGACGTGCAGGTGAAATAAGTAGACTACTTAGACAGGTAAAATTTGCTACAGTACAGAACAATAGATATTCTTTAGAAGATGACTTAAATGGATGCTGGGCAGTTGTTAATCATAATAGTAGTTCAATAGTTGGTCCTATTATACAAGGTTATCATGCATTTATAACAGATCCTAACACTAGCCAATGTGCAGAAGTAGCACATTCAGATTTTAGTAGATTAGAATCACCTAAAGAGTTTGACAGAGAAAAATGGCTTCAGCGTATTAGTATGTTCCATTGGAAATTTAGTGAACTTGAAGATGGATCAGCCTGGAGACATATGAGACAATATGTATGATAGTAAAATTTCCAAATCAAAAAACGCTGTATGTTGCTTGTAGTAAAAAAGTCGGATCAACTAGTGTAACAAGTATTTTAGGATTTCCTAGAGCACAAAGGCACTTAGCCAGACAGATGAAACATGTTTTAGGAAAACATGACGAATGGTGGAAAACCTTACCACGTAGTCCTTATAGTTCTTTAGATGAACTAGACTACAAGTATGCACTTGTTCGCGATCCTGTGCAAAGAGTTGTAAGTTGTTTTAAAGATCGTGTAATGTTAAAAAATAGAAATAACATTAAAAAAGAAGTAAACAACTGGGAAGATTTTATAAACAATCTCGATTATCTTAGAGAAAAGTATATAGATTTAAAAAGGCACTCATTACCGCAAGTAGTTGTACTTAAAAAAGATCCTAGTTTTTATGATAACATTTACTTAACACAAGAAATTGGTACTAGATTTTTAGATGATGTATCTAAAATTTCAGAATGCAAGATACGTCCTACTCAAACAAAAACAACTTCACAAGTTAATGTCTTAGTAAATGTTACAAAAGAGCATGTCGATATAATCAAAGATTATTATTCAGATGATTATACATATTGGGGAGATTATTTCCAATAGTCTTCGGTTCTGTTAACCATTAAGTCTTTAGGCAAACTTTTGCCACTGTCTTTACGTCCGCCTTTCATGTGATCCATCCATTTACCTAACGGACCATTAATAAGTGGATGTCCACCACCGCCTGTCTTAGCTTCCTTAAGATACATGTCTGCACTATAATCGTGTGACGGAAACTCTTTATACTTGTTTAATATTTCGCCAAAGATATAACTGTCGTGCCATTCTTCTAACTTAAACATTCCGTTTTCCGCATCTTCATACATTGCTTCAAAGTCCTTCATAAACTCGTGACACACAGGATGATTTTTATTCATACCATAGAATCCGCACTCGGGCCATGTTTGTGATCCTTTACCTCTACCTACATATGTAATGTATGTGTTGTTAGGCAGCAGTGATATAAAGTCTTCGTAACTCCAGTGACTGTGGATGTAACTGTCTGCGTCCATCCATACAATCCAATCCTTGCCTTTTTCAAATGCATCAAATACTGCATAAGTTTTATTAGCAAATCTAATGCCATCCCACTTAAATGCTTTATGCCAATCTCTTGGGCGTCTTGCTTTTATATCATCTGGAGGAATGCCGTTTGCTCTAGGATCGTTTTTATATTTTTCTTTAAATGCATTTAGTTTAGGTAATGCCTTTTCTGCACTTAGTATTTCTATTCTTCTTATATCTGGATTAGGAGGTAATATTCCTTCAGCATATACTACTAATTTAATTCTTGGATCTACTTGTTTTGCAAAACTTTCTAAAAATCTTTGTCCGTATTTTGAATACCCGTCTGGATGAAATGTTGTAACCACAGTTATTGCTGGCATTGTGTACCTCGTGTAAATAAACTATATGAAAGTATTTACATATGAAATTTAGTTTATGGACAAATTATGGCGCACTTAATAGTAGAGAAGTTTTTAATGCCTTTGCTCACAGTCTTGTGGCTGCTGGGCATGACGTTGTTTGGAACGACCCTGTATCTGATGTTGATGTTATTTGGAGTGTTCTATTCGCTGGGAGAATGGCTAAGAATAAAGATATCTGGAAAAGGAACTTGGAACAATCCAAACCGACCGTGGTCCTAGAAGTAGGTGGTATAAGTAGAGGTACAACTTGGAAAGTTGCATTAAACGGAATTAATAGAGATGGTTACTTTGGTGATAACGGTAATAACAGCGATCGTGCTAATGTTTTGGATCTTTCGCTAAAGCCTTGGCGGAATAACGGCGAATACATTCTTATATGCGGGCAACACGATAAAAGTCTGCAATGGATTAATATGCCTAGTATGAGTAACTGGGTAATGAATACAATTACTGAAATACAAAAACATACTGATAGGCCAATTGTTTTTCGTCCTCATCCTAGATGCACATTACCCAGCATTGAACACGAATTTAAAAACGTTCGTAGACAAACACCTAAACAAACACCTGGTAGCTATGACGATTTTGATATAGACTACAGCAACGTATATGCTACTGTAAGCTATAGTAGTAATCCTGGTATACACAGTGTACTAGAAGGTGTTCCAGCGTTTGTAAGCCCTAGCTCGTTAGCGTATGACGTTGGTAACGACATAGACTTTCTTCACGATATAGAAACACCATTGACTCCGGATAGAACACAATGGCTAAACGATTACGCTTGGACTGAATATACAGTAGAAGAAATTTCTGCAGGACTACCACTTAAACGCTTGACTTCTAAACTGTTTTAAGTTATAATATACTTATGAATACAGTAGAAGATTACCTTGAATTATTAGTTGGACTTAAAAACAGTTCTATGTTTAAGATAGAGTCTAGCGACATTTCTATATTACAAAGTATAGGAAGACAAGTCTTTAGGGGAACAGCATTAACTGATAGACAATATTCTTTAGTAAAAGAAAAACTACTAAAATATAAAGATCAATTTGACAATAATTCTAATTTTGAAGTAGAATTAGAAAATCTTAGAATGCCTCTGAGAGAAATTGATAGAAGCAAATATATTAAAGTTTGTGATTATGATAATCCGTTTCCTAACACACCCTATCATTTGCATAAAAGTGATAGAAAGTGGATTAAGGTTAGATTTCCGTTTAGTAAAAAACTTATAGTAGAACTAGATAAAATACAAAAGGTAGGCGACTATCATCATACAAAAGGTAGCCACGAACATTATTTTGTTCTCAATGAAAAAAATATACACCGTTTGGTAGAAATATTTAAAGATAAGAATTTTGACATAGATGATTTTCTTATTGAAACATATGAACAATTAGAAAAAATTAATAACAATAAACATTTATATATTCCTGGTGTATATAACTTTGAAGTAAAACATTTACCAGATGTTGCTAAAACTAATTTAGAAAAAATGTTAGGAAAACCTACAACTAAAAATTTAGCACTTTATAAAGACAAACAAAAAATATTCGGATTAAACTATTTTGACAAAAATGACTTAGAAATTAGTACTAATAATTTAAGTATTATTAGTCAAAAAATAATCAACAGAACACAAAAAAACGTGATGGTTAATTCAAACAAATACACGTTTGATAACTTAATATATAGCATAGTCGAATTAAAAAGATTTCCTCTTTTAGTAATACTACCTTCTGACAATCCATTAAATCATTTGGTTAAAGTACATAGAGCTTTTAGAAACATTCTAGATGACACTGAGTCTACAGTTTTATTTAGACTAGATAATGACAAAAATAATGACTTTAATAGTTACATTAAAGACAATAAACTAAATTCTCCTCTTGACAAAAACACAAAAATAGTGTATATTAACGATAAGATACCGAAACCTTTAATCAAATCTGATTGGAATGCTTATACTGCTCTTATGTTAGAAAGTATTAGACCAAACATAAAAACAAAAGCATATCTAAACGAATTTGATTTAGTACTACAGTTTGATAGTAATACATCTCAGTACATGCGGTTTCAAAGACAATCTATTGAGGAAATTTAATTGGCAAGTTGCAAACTAATAATTGAAGATGAAGTAAACATCAAACTAGAAGGATTAGATGTAGATGTTAGAAGAAAGCTCTCCAATGCTCTTAAGTTTGAAGTGCCTTATGCTCGATACATGCCCCAGTATAAACTGGGACGATGGGACGGTAAAGTTGCTTTCTTTGGTATTGGCGGGACAGGCTACGTTAATCATCTTGATGTCATTGTTGATACTTTACAAAAAAATAACGTCCAAATAGTTGACATTGAAGATAATAGACATCCAGTACAGTTTAACTTTCCTACTATTACAGAACGTTACTGGGCAGACCAAGGTGTACGCTGGCCAAAAGGTCATCCTGCAGAAGGCGAAGAAATAATTCTGCGTGACTATCAAGTTACAGCAATCAACAACTTTCTACAAAACCCACAGAGCTTGCAGGAAATTGCAACAGGTGCAGGTAAAACAATTACCACAGCCACACTGTCACACATTAGTGAGCCGTACGGACGTAGTCTTGTGATTGTGCCTAACAAATCACTTGTTACACAAACAGAAGAAGACTACATCAATTGTGGGTTAGACGTAGGGGTGTACTTCGGAGACAGAAAAGAACTAGGTAAGACTCACACTATATGCACTTGGCAAAGTTTGAATATACTTGACAAGCGGCATAAGGACGGCGCGGCTGTATTAAGCCTAGCAGAGTTCTTAGAAGGTGTAAGCACTATTATTGTCGACGAAGTACACCAAGCTAAAGCAGAAGTACTAAAGAATCTGCTTACACGCAACCTACGCAACGCTCCTATCCGTTGGGGACTAACTGGCACAGTACCTAAAGAGAAGTTTGAGTTTGAGTCTATCCACGCTTCATTAGGTCCAGTAATTGGACAGATCAGTGCTAAGGAATTACAAGACAAAGGTGTGCTATCACAGTGTCATGTTAACATTGTACAATTAATGGACACTCAAGTACACACTGATTATCAATCAGAATTAAAGTATCTAGTAACAAATAAAGACAGAATAGAATATATAGGCAAACTACTAAACACAGTAAGGCAATCAGGTAATACACTTATACTTGTAGACAGAATTAGTGCAGGCGAAATGCTACAAGAACTAATACCCGGATCAACATTTGTAAAGGGTGACGTTAAGCTAAAAGATCGAAAGGATGCTTATGACGAGATTAATACAGGTGATAACCAAGTGGTCATCGCTACATATGGGGTTGCGGCTGTTGGGATTAATATTCCTCGGATCTTTAACCTTGTTCTTATTGAGCCTGGTAAATCTTTTGTTCGTGTTATTCAATCTATAGGTAGAGGCGTAAGAAAGGCAAAGGACAAAGACTTCGTACAAATATGGGATCTTACAAGCACTTGTAAGTTTGCGAAGCGGCACCTTACTCAACGTAAAAAGTTTTACAAAGAGGCGCAGTACCCATTCACAATTGAAAAGGTGGACTGGAATGTTTAGGAAAAAAGAAAAACTTAAACTTACAGCTTATGCTCCGTCTACCGGTCTTATTGACTTATTTCCAGTTGTTAAATCTCAAATGCCGTCATGGTTTAAAAAGTTAGGTAAAAATGATTTAAAATCAGATAAGCCTTTAAATGCAAAAGTATGTACAGGATTATTAGATTTATATGCAGATTCAATAACTATTCCTGCTTGGCAAGATATGTCTATTACAATATTTCCAAACGGTGAAACTTCTGTTGAAGTTCAAAATGAAAAATGGGGAGTAGTTGTATTTACACATCAGTTAGACACACAAGCGCCAGGAGTATGGCCTAATCACGTTGCAGTTAAATTTGTATCACCTTGGTTAATGGAATGTAATAAAGATATAAAATGGCATTCAATTCAACCTACTTGGGATCAAACTTCTCCTTGTGATTATGTAATTATTCCCGGAACCTTTGAATTTAAATATTATAATAGATCAAATTTATTTGCCTTATTTCCGATAAAAGAAAATCCAGTAACTTATAATATTAGAGCAGGAGAACCTTTAGCTATGCTACTTCCTGGGACTGAAGAAGAATACGAGTTAAGTTGCGAATTTATTAGCCATGACGATGCTGAAAGGATATTAACTAAAATATGGGAATTTAAACCTGGTCTAGCTTATCAAAGATTTAGATCTTACCTAAGGAAGAAAAATGCAAATATTGACACTTGACAACAAAACTTTTAAATTAAATAGTTTACCAGATAAATTAGAAGACGAAATACATTTTAGTGTTCTAGATAATTCAGATCCTAAAAATCCTGATTTCTTTTTTATGCCTTTAATTTTTGTCGAGTCATTTAGCGCACCTGCTATTGTTATGGAAATAAATGGTAAAGAAATTATGATGCCTATAGATTGGTGTATGGCGGTCGGCGACAGTCAGACTGGAAACGATTTAGAAATTCTTCCGCTAACTAGTATAAACGATCGAGGTTTTGAAGCATTCCTTTTTAACCCATTAACTAGTTATAAAATAGATTTTGGATCTATAAAAATCACAAACTTTTATAATGACGTTAAGTGGTACTTCCCAAAAATGCGTAATGGACAACTATTAAGTGTACCAATTAGTGACGGAGATGAATCCTTGTGTGCATATTTTGTAAAAGATATAAGCAGACAATGTGAAGTAATAGAATACGCACAATTATTATAATGCAAGTACATAGTCAAACACATAATAATAATGATTTTATACGAGGTTGGTATTTAGACAACTTAGATACATGTGATCAAATTATAGACTATTTTAAAAATAACAACAATAAATTTTTAGGACGTTCGTCTAATGGTGTAGATGCTACGGTAAAGGATAGTACTGATTGCTATCTGCAAGATGCACAGTTAGCAAATTTATATGTAACTCAACTAATGGATGTTGCTTCAGAATATATTAACCTTTATCCTTTTGTAAATTTTTATAGTCCTTGGGGAATTAATGATAACATTAATATACAAGAATATAAACCGTCTCAAGGATATCACAAGTGGCATACAGAACGCAGCGGAGTTGAATATCAAATTAGTACAAGACATATGGTATTCATGACGTACTTAAATGATATAACTGATGGAGGAGAAACTGAATTCTTTCATCAAAAAATAAAAGTTAAACCTGAAAAAGGTTTGACATTAATATGGCCAGCTGACTGGACCTTTACACATAGAGGAGTTCCTTCCTCTACAGAAACCAAGTATATTGTTACAGGATGGTTTAATTATTTTGGAGAAAACAATGGGAATTAAAGCAGGAAAGATCTGGGGTAATACAGAACTTATACACGCAAACGGTGTACTAGAATTTCACCGTATTGAGTTTAATGCAGGTTATAAGTGTTCAGAACACGAACACAGATTTAAGTGGAACGGATTCTTTGTTGAATCGGGCAAGATGCTTGTTCGTGTTTGGCAAGATGCAGATCAAGAAGGTTTGGTTGATGAAACCATTCTTGAAGCGGGTGACTTTACACAAGTAAAACCCGGAAAAATTCACCAGTTTGAAGGTTTAGAAGATGGTGTCGCTTTTGAACTATACTGGGCTGAATTTAATCATGACGATATTGTTCGTCGAACAGTTGGCACCGAAGTAACAAAAGGAAAGAAGTAAAATGTTTACAAAACTATTAGACGGTGTAGACAAGACTCTAGTTAGAAATCTTGTAATCTTACACACACTAGTAATTGCAGTAAGTAATTATTTGGTTACAATTAGGTTTGATTTATTTCCAGGTGCGGATTTGCCCTTGTTTGGATCATTCCCTTTAGCGGCGGCAGCGTTTACGTTTCCAATCGTTGTTGTAGCAACTGACCTAACAGTACGTATGGTTGGTAAAGAAGCAGGTCGTGCAGTAGTAGCAATGGCTATTATTCCTGCTATTATTGCTTCAGTGCTAGTATTATTAGCACTAGGTGATGAACATGCATACAGAGTAGGATTTGCAAGTGGTACTGCATATGCTATTGGTACAATGCTTGATGTATATGTTTTCCAAGCAATCCGTGAACGTTCAAATGCATGGTGGGCAGCGCCAGCAATTTCAACTATTGCAGCCAACATCATTGACACATATTCATTCTTTTATGTGGCATTTGCAGGTTCAACAGACGCAGAAGGCAACTTAACTTGGATTGGTGAGAACTGGCACATTGTTGCACAGAACAACACACTGACTAAGATTGTAGTTGGCTTAATTGTGTTCCTACCGGCATACGGTATATTACTTAACTACCTAAAAGGTAAGTTAAATGACACTGCCAAAGGGTAATTTAATCCCCGGTGAAGCACTGATATATGAGCGTAGCAACGGTGTTGTATACGCTCATTATCGCGACAAGCCCGAGATACCTCGCTGGATAGTAGGCGGGGATCCGGCTGCCGTTGCTAAAGCTCAAGGTAAGCTAATAGACTATGGTGAATGGATAAATTTGTGCGAAGTTGCTGCAACAAATCCTACACTAAAAAATCAACTGGATAAACTAGTTACGATGTATTATATTGCGAAAGAAAGTAAATGAAACAATTGATTGTAAATAATCATTTAATATTTCCTACTGTAGTATCTGAAACATTACACACTGTTACAGATAAGGAAAAAGACTGTTGGTTTGATTTATACTTAAAAAATTCTAACAATGAAGGTAGGTCTCAAGACTTTATTGGATTTGAAAATATACAAAATGAAACAATATTTAATGATCTATTAATGAACAAATTAAAAATTAGTATCAATGAATATTTTAAATGTCTTAATATAAATGCAGACACCCTTGATGTACATCTAACTAAGTGCTTTTTTAATGTTACTAATCAGAGTGGTATTGATGTTCACGACCATTCCGAAAATCATATTTCTTTTACCTATTATCCTTTTATTGCTAACGGAAAAGATAGAGATATTATGATTTATAATTTTAATGAAGCTCATGCTAACGAACCTTATGCACATTTTTTTAGTAACTATATTACTGAATGGACGTCTATAAACAGTAATATTATTTCATTTCCTATAACAGAAGGTTCTCTTTTTATATTTCCGTCTAAGTTAAAACATTGTATTGAAGAACGACAAGGCGACAAATATGAAGAAGGAAAAACATTTACAAATAAAGAATCATTGCAACAAAGCCGCTTTTGTGTAGCGGGCGACATGTTGTATACTAAAAAAGAAAATATAAACAGTTACAATCGAGCTTTGTCAAATCCTAAAAATTGGAGAATAATATGAGAATTATTGCAGGACCCTGCCAACACGAAACACTAGCACAGAGTGCAGAGATTGCACGTGAGTGTAAACGTGTGTGCGACAAGTATGGAATTGATTACTACTTTAAAGCAAGTTTTGACAAAGCAAATCGTACAAGCGTAACAGGCAAACGTGGGGTAGGCTTACACCCATTTGTGCATGACATACTTGCGCTAAAAGACGAACTAAATGTAAAAGCACTAACAGATGTACATGAAGTAGATCAAATACAGTATCTAAAAGACATTGTAGATGTTTTACAAATACCTGCATTCTTATGTCGTCAAACAGATTTAATACAAGCCGCTTGTAAAACAAACTGTATTGTAAATATTAAAAAAGGGCAGTTCCTAGCACCGTGGGATGTCAAAGGAATACTAAGTAAAACAGAAGGTGCTAAAGAAGTATGGATAACAGAGAGAGGTACAAGTTTTGGTTATAATACCCTGGTTGTTGATTTTACTGGGCTTGACTATATGCTCACTAATTATAACGTTCCCATTGTATTGGATGCTACCCACTCGGTACAGAAGCCGGGTGGAAACGGCACTTCAAGTGGAGGCAATCGCGATTTCGTTCCAGGTCTTACTCGTGCTGCTTCTGCTTTGGGCATCGACAGCTTCTTTTTAGAAGTACATGCTGATCCAGACAATGCACCAAGCGATGGGCCTAATATGTTGAAGTTAAAAAACTTTGAGGAGGTAGTACGTGACATCATCAGCCATTCTTATTCCCGCTAGATACGGCAGCACAAGATACCCAGGAAAGCCTCTGACTATGTTAGGGGATAAACCTATGATACAACGAGTAGCAGAAGCTTGTAAAGCAACAGGGTATGATACCTATGTGCTAACAGATAACAAAACTATTGCACAGGCAGCACAAGCATCTGGTGTAGGCATTTATATAGATTCACATGATTATGAAAACGGTACCGAAAGATGTGCCGGAGCAATTGCTAGTCGTAAGTTTGATGAGTACGATAATTTTATAAATGTACAAGGTGACATGCCAGACGTAACAAAGGAAATGATAGACAAATGTATTTTTAGTTTACAACATTATAATGTAAGCACAGTGTTTACTAATATGCCTGAAGCAAAGCAAGATGATCCTAGCAGTGTAAAAATGATACGTGCAGGAGACAATGCATTATGGTTTGGTAGAGGTATGACAGGGTATGGCGAATGGCATTTAGGCGTTTATGGATATAGTAAAAACGCTTTACAATGTTATCAAGATATGCCTATACCTAAAGAGGAAAGAATTGAGCAATTAGAACAATTGCGTTGGTTAAAAAACGGTTGGCAAATAGGCTGTTTGAGTGTACAATTTAATGGTACAGAGATAAACACACCTGAGGATGCAGAAGAGTGGCACAAGAAAAACTTAATCTAAAACAAATACTTGGCTGTATAGATATGAACTACAAAGGAGCCTGGAAAGAATTTACTGACGAAGAAAAAAAGAGTGTAGGCTTTTGGTTACTTAATAGATACGTTAGTAATGTTGCTGGCAACAGAGAAAAACAAGAACGTGCAATAGAAAACACAAATAAGTACTATAACAAACATTTTAATACAATCGGTGTAGGCAAAGAAACCGGTCATCAAGAACTGATGTGGCAACTATTGTGCATGAGCGGAGCAACTGGAAAAATAGAATTCCATCCATACATTGGATTTAAAAAGAAAACCGAATCTAATTCGAAAGCAATAAAATTATTAGAAGAAATATATCCGAATATGAAACAAGACGAGGTAGAATTACTTGCTAGACTATCTACAAAAAAAGAACTCAAACAATTGGCTGAAGAACATGACGTTGACGTCAAGCTCTGATAAACCATACAAATGCGAATACTGCGGCAATGGTTATATGCGAGAAAAGACTCTTGCAGCTCATATGTGTGAAAAGAAGAGACGTTCTTTACAAAAAGATGAAAAGCGAGTAAGGTACGGCTTTTATGCCTTTCAACGATTTTACAAACTCAGTGCAGGAACTAAGAAAGAAAAAACATATGAAGATTTTTGTGCAAGCCCCTATTATAATGCTTTTGTTAAGTTTGGCAGTTTTCTTAGCAATGTCAAACCTTTATATCCTGAGCGATATATCGATTATGTGGTTACAAGCGGTGTCAAGTTAGATCACTGGGCACGAGATGAACTGTACGAAAAGTATGCACTAGAATTTATTCTTAAAGAAGATGTTGCTACTGCACTTGAACGTAGTGTAAAAACAATGATGGATTGGGCAGAAGAAAATGAGCCTGCTGCATGGAATCATTATTTTAATTATGTTAGTTTAAATAGAGCAGTGTGGCATATTAAAGACGGAAAGATATCGCCTTGGCTATTACTTAATTGTAAAAGCGGAAAAGACATGTTAAGTAAGTTTAATGACGAACAATTAAATCTTGTTTATCACGTTATTAACCCTGAACATTGGGCTATGCGATTTAAAAGAAAACCAAGTGATGTGCAGCTTGTTAAAGATGTTGCAAAAGAAAGTAATCTATAATGCCAGATATTGACATAGATTTTGCAGACAGAGACATTGTGTTGTCAAAGATACAACACCGTGTTGCTAAACTTGATAGTGAAAAGAAACACAACACCGGCGTCTATGTTACAGAAATTCCTCACAACCCTGTGGATAACCTATCTACTATCGACTACAAAAACGCCGAAGACAGAGGTTATTTTAAATTAGATTTTTTAAATGTGTCTATATACAAAGACATCCAAGATGAGACACATTTAATGAGTCTCATGCAAAAGGAACCACTATGGGAACTATTGGAGCACGAAGAATTCGTAGATCAAGTCTTTCATCTAAGCGGGCACAGCAGTCTGTTGAAACAATTGAAGCCTACATCGGTAGAACAATTGGCAGCGACACTGGCGATAATTCGTCCGGCAAAAAGACACCTAGCGGACAAGGACTGGCAGACGATACTAAAAGAAGTCTGGATCAAACCTGAAAACGGTGAATACTATTTTAAAAAAGCACATGCTGTATCATATGCTATAGCATGTGTTGTACATATGAACTTATTGTGTGAGCAACTCAATGGCTACTAAAGAAACGTTTGGTTTACTAAGATCTAGGTTTTTTAACTAGCTGTACACTTTTGCGTTTTACACGTTTTATTGCAAGGTTGTTTAAATTAACACAAGGGCCAATTGTAACCTTGACATCTTTGCTATTCATTGTTATGAGTGCATGTCTAAAAGGTTCTATGTCTTTTCTCAAAAATATATTAATTGGTATCATCCTGTTAGATTCCCACCACCATATATCACCCAGTTCTAAAAAAGCTTTACGCTCATCTTCAGATCGGAGATTAGTGTACACATACATAGATGTAATGTACTGATCTTGATTGGAAATGATTCCTACATATTCTTGTCCACCATATGTGACGACAGAAATATAAGGAAAGTTTTTTTCTATATCTTTTAATAACATATTAGCGATAAATACTTTAAATAAATTAAGGATCCTTTTTGTATGCAACTTATACCTAGATATTTATATGAAAACAAAGTTGATGTTGTATCAAACGATATAGGATTCGTTGTGGAGTATAGACCAGTGTATAGTAGACAATTAAAAGTTTATAGAGGGATAGACAATCAATTACAGTTTAGATTGCTTAATGCAGATCAAAAGCCTGTAACAATTACAACAACACCAGTGTTGGTTGTGTTTGATGAAAACAATGTAAAGATTATTGAAAGAGATTGCACAGTACAAGACGATGGCTCCACAACTGCTACCAAAGGTCAGTTCACTGTAACAATTACTGAAAATGATTTATTAAATGTGCAACAACAATATCTCCACTA
>Ga0255759_10000057_pt1 | contig 99625 bp, 141 predicted proteins | sample 101ome_20_FD_179959 | JGI IMG/M metagenome (GOLD analysis project Ga0255759, IMG submission 179959) | Coastal salt marsh microbial communities from the Groves Creek Marsh, Skidaway Island, Georgia - 101404AT metaG (version 2) | ecosystem: Environmental > Aquatic > Marine > Intertidal zone >... | reverse complement strand
GAATTAGAACGCCATCGAAATCATATGCTATCATTTCATCTCATCTCGGAATCTTACTCCGTAATCTACACTTACTTTTCTACTTCCCCACATTGGCTCTTCCGCAAAGTATGGAAGCTGAACACCTTGTATAATCTCATCTCTGACATTCTTAGGCGTGTGCCAATCTGAAAATAGAACTGCCCAACGATAGGAAACTTGTGGATAGATTACTTTCATAATCTCTTTTGTCTTGCGTAGTGTTGCTCCGCCAAGGATGTTATCATCTACAAAGACAACACGATGTAGCTTTAGATCCCGTTGCCTTTCATAATCAAACACTATCATTTCAGCCTTGGGCCAATAAGCTCCTAAAGGTAGTTTGAGTTCTTGTGCTACCCATGAAGCATAGCTAAAGCCGGATCGTGCCACAGCTATGATCTCTTGCGGATCAAACTGTTCAATCTGTTTCAGCATACTGAAGAAGTATTTCTCACCTTCTTCGTTTGTCATTATCCGAGGTTGCTCGGGAAAGTCTTTATATTTGTCCATGGTAATATTTATACATAATGTATGGTGCGCCCGGAGAGACTTGAACTCCCGACAATCCCGTTATGAGCGGGGGGCTCTAACCAACTGAGCTACAGGCGCATTATAAGAAAAATTCCTTTATATACTGAGCTAGTGTCATCATTACAGTGCCCAGTAAAAATACATTCAATACAACTAGACTTCTATCATTCCACTTAGCAGCAACCATAGCCCAGAGTGTCAAGCCTATTGTTGTAAAGACAAAGTTATACGGCAATAGTGCCAAGTTCGTTAGCAACGTACCAACAATGAGAAAAGCATTACCTATCCACTTGCTCCAATATGTCCAGTCATCAACTGGAGTAACAATCTTCGCAATCTGTGGATCATTGTCAATGATCTCCTCAATGGCAGCATCATTGCTTTTATCATCTAGAACGTCCAACAACTTGCTCCAGCATTAAATTGTTTCGCCGCACACCCAGCAGAGGTAGAAGTGCTAGCAGACGAACAACCAATCACAGCTATACACATAAATCCAACAATAAAGATTTTACGCATTTGTCTTCTCAGACGTGAGGTTCTTGATTACCGTGGTCCTCTCCTGGCGCCAAGTTGTCCCTATGGCACCAGTAGTCGTGCATTTGTTTTCGCTTCCACGGCAGGAATAAAAAGAAATATGAGATGGCGATGCTACCTGCTACAAATGTAAGAAATAGCCCGCCACCAAAAATATAATCTACTATCATAACATTATTTAGTATTACACCATAGTGTGTAAAAAATAATCAACCACAAAGTATAAACCCATGAACATTGAAAAATAAGCGATACGATGTGAGATCATTCTACTTACAGTTCTGTCATCAGTATACATACTACCTTTATAGGTTAGGGTTTGTTGAAGTTGTTGAACTCCTTGAACTCTTGTTCAACCATCTTATCCATCTCACGCTCCAACTCGGATTGAGATTTCTCAGCCATGAAGCGTTGCCATTGAGCTCGATCATTCTTGTAGCTCGTCATCACTGCTTGTTTGGCTGCGTTTGCTGCTTGTGTCTCATCCATGATAACAAGAGCATATGTAGTTCCGTCTGGTCCTTTGACATAACGGATTGGCTTACTACCATAGAGTGTCTCAGCAGTAATCTGCCGTGCTGTGGATGAGGCAACCGCATCAACAGTTTCATCATCGCCAACTCCTGTAGTCTCGGCATAGTTCTTTACCATGCTTCCTACTTTGACTCTCATCTCATTAGCAATCTCAATTCGTCCTGCCATTGCTGCCTGTTGTCGAGCAAAGGCTGTTCCCATCTGTGTAGAGCGGAATGTGCCTACACCTGACACTGGGAAACCTTCAACATCTCCGCCACAGGTCCAGTCTGGCGCTCTGCGATCGGTGCCTTCCCATACACAATCAGGGGCATCCTCTAGAGCAACAGGTTCTAGTTTAGAAGAGCTGGAGCAAGCGACAGCACCTACTGCCAAAATTGCTACAGAAAAAAGTTGTAAAAGTTTGGATTTCATTGTTATCTCCTACTGAAATGCAATAATTACTATCGCCAACTGAATCAAAAAATCTATCATATCAGTCACAAGCCCAAAAGATTTTGTTACATTCTTTAGGTGGCAAGTTCTGTAACATTCTAGAACAGCCAACTGTGGTTACGACACACAAAAGCAAAACAAAATATTTCATCTGTTTTTCTCATTTTCAAATTGAACAAACTCATCTAACTCTTTGACTGTATAGTGTAGTCCTTTTACTAATAAGCGTCTAGTCTTACGCCATTCGTGACTGCCTTTCTCAGTGTTAGTGAGATGAATGTATATATCAATATACTCGTCTGCCGCAATTCGTTCCATAATAATGTTATAGGATGTGTCAGCTCCGCCATCTCAACGAAACGGTTGGCATTGCCTTGCCGTCTTACACGATTCTGCGGTGATGTGCGTACCTGTTTACAACAGGCTCAACTCCTTACACACTGGCGTTCTCACGCACGGAGCCAACGGGTTAAGCTAAAACTGCCTCCTCAGTGGAAGCAATGCCACGGAATGTATCATAACTATCTTTGGCATTCTGTGCTACATATCTAAAGATAGCAGACTGTGACTCTTCATCTTGGAATGCGGGGTGGTTGATTAGGAACTCACAAAGCTGAAGCTTCGTAAAGCGTCCTTTGTATTCTAAAAGGTTGATCTCTGTATGCCCGCCACGCTCAAGAATCTTTGTTCGTTGGTAAATGTTGTTAGCAAAGCGAACTTTTACAATGCCATTCAATCTGCTTGTACCAGCAACCGAAAATAAACCAGCCATAATAACCTCATAGGTTAGAGTTGAAAAAATGTAAAGCAAAAACTTTACTGTATATTTCTAATTATATATGGATTATTTCCATTTGTCAAGCATTTTTTATTCAATTTCTAATTCGCCTGATTCAGTAGTAGAGGCAATCTCACCTAGCTTACGGATGAGTCCATCTACTCCTACATGATCGAAGTGTGTGGATTTTAGACACACCTTCAGTTCCTTTGTAGAGAAGCCAAGCTCACGAGCATATGATCCAATAGCCTTTGGATCGTGCTCTATCAATCTATTACAGCCCTGTGCGAATGAGACAGGATACTCATCAAAATGTATAAAATACATATCAACAACAAAGCCCAAGAACAAATGATGAGTGTCAATCATTGCTTGTGTGACTTTGTGGATGGTGTCCCACTCTTCTGATGGCGACGGCATGATCCCCGCCGCAATAAGGTATTTGTCAAAATCCATTATATTCCTTAATCTCTTACTGTCCATTCGCCATTGTCAAAGAGATACACATACTCTTCTGACATAGCATAGGCATCATAATAAAACTCTTGTAGAGTTTCTGATGTTCGAATGTCTAGCTCCTCGCCTCTATCTCTGTGATAGAATACAGTCTCCTCAATGGAGTCTGCGAGTGATGAAATACTGCCATGTGACAGAAGCTCTTCAATCTTCTCTGGCGTGTTGTAATGCTCCTTTAGGATTGGCATACGAGTGTCTGGTGAGCCATCCCAATGAACATATACTGAAGTAAAGGTATCATTTGCGTTCCTCATACCAATTCTGCTTCTAGTAGCCATATAGTCTCCTGCTGTTGTAAATTTTAGGTCCGTGCCACGCATTCGTTTCCTTACGCTATAGTTCTAATTATAACACACTGAGCAGAAAAGTCAAGCCTTTTTTTATGGAACTTTCCAATAAATTGGTGGCCCACAAGGAGCAGGTACCGCATACCTAATTTGTGATTCCTTATTGGAATCTCCTTGACGAGCAAAGGTTACCTTCATATCATAATCCATATCCCAGCCACATGGCAGTCCTTGGATCATAATGGCTTGCCCTTCGTAAATAGTTTTATTACTATTATAGTTCTGTAGTTGATTATCGCTCCAATCATACACTTCGCTAGTCTCTGAAATGAATACAGCCTCAATAGGCTTTTCATTTGTGTTCTCTACTATCAAATTGATATGTTCTTCGTGATACGGTTGATATGTGGTAAGACTAGAATCTGGCTTGTATTGATCTGCCACAACTAATCCTAATAAGAATGCTAATACAAATCCAATCATAAATATCCTTTATTTTTATTTAGCATAGCGTCCGAAGCCTCCCAGCGAACTGGGAGGTTAGGGTGGCGTCGGGCGGCCTAGAACAATCAGCCTTTAACCGAGAGGAATATTTGGACCCAGCGCCGGGGACTCGTCAATCCTCATCGGGAGGATCAACCCATTCAATAGTATCTATATCCCAAATGTCTCCAAATGAAACAATATACTCTTGAAAATTTCTTGTGTCTTTGAGTAATACTAGTTGGTTAGGTAGGTCTCTTTGAATAATAATGCCGAGGGATTCGTAAGTGCCTTTTTCTTTTGGTGGGGATAGTGGGTTGGCTGGACGCCCATTCTCATCCAGCACTGTTTCCACACGAAAACGGCAAGCATAGGATACACCCGCCGTCACTTCGTCAATGCCTATCAATATATACTCCTGTGTTTATTTCAAGTCCTCAATGGTTTCTTGGACAGTGTCTAGAGCGTCTTGTGCCGCCTCTTGGATCTGCTCAGTAGCAGGGGGATCCTCAAAGAGCTGTTCAATCTTGCCAGTAGTCCAGTCATTGAAGTCTTCAAAAGTCTCCCGGTAGTCATCGTTTGGGAGGATAAAATTATAAGTTACAAGTGAGCCAATTACAGCGCCTAATAAAATCTTAAACATGGTAAGTTCTACTTCTGAAGTTATGGTTATTTATCTTCTTTGTTAGAAGATTTGATAAAAACGAAATCGCCATCATCATTGATGCGATGTTTGATAAAGCCTTCCTCTGCGAGATCTCTGAGCACCTCATTGACACGCTCCTCAAATCGTAGCTCGCAAAGCATAATACCAACGAAGGTTCCAATACCATACGCTAGCAATATCCATAAATCGTTATCCATTAGTTCTCCTCAATAATGATTTGTTGTGGTGCTCCGTTCTCATCAAATGAGTCATTGCCAACGGCAGAGTCCATAGGTGAGATCCATTGATAATCCTCCCCGCATCGTATGCACACATCGTCGTGTGTGTAACCTTCTGGTGGGGGTGGTCCATTTACTACATAAAAGAAAACGCTCACAGCAGCATATAATAATAAAGCTCCGCCCATTATACTGTCTCCAATTGGAAGTTATCGCCATTGGTATTTAAGTCATGTGCTACAGAACGAGCCGTGTCAGCATCGTCTGTGGTCCGTACAATAACACCAGTGTCATTGTCTAGGATGTAATATATATTATCGTGTGTGTTACACTCGATAATATCATACCTCAGATCCATGTTCTCCTATTTGAATAGGGTTGGGAAAAAGTCTTGGATGATTGGCAGCAAATATGGATCGCCGACATACTTCCAAAACACAAGGAAGATTGTAACATTTATCACAGTCTTGATGAAGTGCTTGGGACCTCGACTGAATACATAAAATAACGATGTGAATCCCATATTAGTCTTTGGGGAAGATGTAGCGGATAATGTCCTGGATGGAGTAACCTTTCTCCTTATCAGCTACCATTTGGTTGATGAGTGTCACATTATCAACACCTGCTGGAGGCATAGTCATGTACGCATTATAATAAAGTGCCTCGAGTGCGTGAGTAACTTCTTCAGCGTGGATCAGCTTGAGCATAGTGTCTCCTGTGTGTGTAAAATATTTACTGTATATTTCTAATTATAACAAAGTGCCTGCCAAATGTCAAGCACTTTTTTACCTTTTTTTACTCTATTTCGCCTAGCTCTCCGCCAAACGCTTCTTCATTCTCAGTTACAGCAGCAATTTGCTCTAGCATAACAAGCCTAGCATCAATGTCGTCCCTGCTACCTACAAGCACAAACTCAGCAAATTCTGTCCACTCATCGTTCTCATCCTCCTCAGTATTGTGTAGTGTGCTAATAACGCCAAAGCCTGTCACCAGTGCCAGTGCGTGTTCCATAAAGTTCTTCTCGCCGCTTACTAATACTTTTACTTTTTCCATTGCTAGCTCCTGTTAGCTATTGTAAATAATGTAAGCTAAATTGCTTACTGTTTATAATGTTATTATAACACACTTTTATAAAATGTCAACCCCTAATTTCAATTTTATTCAAAACATTTATTCTGTTTGCCTTCCAACCTTCCCAGCTTTTTGTTGTAACTACTTTGCCTAGCGCACCAGCAATTTCACTGTCATTGTGTAAAAACAGTGTGTTCGTCTGCTCCAGCACACCAAATGCCAATTGCTTACCATCTGTTGTACAAGGCGTCACTACGTTTGCGTATGCTGCTAAATGTTCCATTGTCTCTCCTGTGTGTAGTATTCCTAACTGTTAAAATATATTATAACACACCTGAGGAAAAAGTCAAGCCTTTTTTTATTTTTTTTTTGAAAAAAATTTTAGCTAAATACGGTATGAAACTTACAGATTTGATGGAGGCACCAGCAGCCCCGAAGCCTTTTCAGTTCAAGCACCTTCCAAAGTTTTTGGAGGCAGCAAAGAAGCTGATACAGGAAATAGAACAGAACAGATCAGAATTTGATTCAGTCTCCGGCGAATACAAACCTAGAAATCCTCAAGCCGCATTGCTAGCTCAAGAGGCTAGGAACAAATGGCGTGATATGGAGGACAGAGAGATTTGGATCATAGCACTTGTAACCCAATGTGAAGTAGAAAGCTCAAACTTTAAACACAAAGAGGAAAATTTGGAATACACCGCCGAACGGCTGAGGGAAGTCTTCCCAAACATATCAGAGAAAAAAGCTAAAGAGCTTGCCAATGATGGCCCAGAAGCTATAGCTAAACATATATATGGTAACAAAAATGGTAACGAAGGCGGAGATGACGGATGGCTATACAGAGGCAGAGGATGGATCCAACTGACTGGGAAAGAGAATTACGCCAACGCTTCTGATAGATTGTTTGGCGATATGACTCTAGTTGAGGATCCTGATCTTGCTGCTGATGACGAGTATATAAACCAAATTGCTATTGATTATTTTGAAAATCGTGTCATAGGAAAGGCAGATCCATTTGATGTTTCAGCAGTAACTAGTAAGATTAACTCAGCAAAAGAAGGGCTTGGACGACGTAAAAATAAATTTGATGTTGCGGTTGCTCAGTATAAAAAAGAGACTACGGCATGACATCATATGAAGGAAAAATACTTATTGCTCATCCAGGAATGCCAAGGGATAATCCTTTTGCTAAATCTGTAGTATATATCTATCAGGACAACCCACAAGGAACTATTGGAGTCATTATAAATAAAGTGTCTAGATATACTGTCCAGGACATATGTGCTGATAAAAAAATTGTGTTTCTCGATAATAACGCCCATGTATATCACGGAGGGCCAGTAAATCCAAACGCCTTAGTATTGCTACATAGTAGCGAATGGCATAGCGCAAACACAATTTCAGCAGGACAGGGTATGCTAGTTAGTAGTGATAATGAAATGCTTATGAAAATAGCGAAGGGCAATCCTCCAAAGAGCTGGCGCTTGTTTGGAGGAATGTCGATTTGGCAGCCTGGACAACTCGCTGCTGAACTAGCAGGAGCTTGGCCCTACCGCATTGAAAACTCTTGGTGTGTAGCTGAAGTCCCAAGAGATTTTATCCTCGATCTCCATCACGGAAAACAATATCAACTCGCAATGGATGTATCCTCACATCAATTATTTGATAAGTTTTTCTAATAATATAAATATATTATAACCCAATATGGAGAACATATGAAAAAGCTGATCCAGGCATTCGCCGCAATGGGGATCGCGACTATGATGGCAAGCACAACGCTGTCAGCACAAGAAACAAACCCATACGATTTATTCAATAAGAAGGAGCAACCATCTCCTCCCCAAAATCAAAATCCTTTCCCACCACAACCATCAGCAATGGGAGGAATGAGGAAGTTACCTCTAGTCGCAGACTGTGGACCAATTGATACTATTATGAAAAAGATTAGAGCATTTGGAGAAGTTCAAATGACTATATCAGATTCTGTAATTCAAATCCCAGGCAACTCTCCACAAGCAAATGTTGTAAAGGGTGACTCAGCTATCTATGTAAATCCAAAGACAGGATCATATTCTGTAATCTTTTATTTGCCTGATGAAATGGCAAAGCTAGGATATGGAGTTGAGGCTTGTGTAACCTCTGCTGGACTTAATCTATCCCCAGGACTGCAAGGCGTAGATATATAAGCAGAGTCCGAACAGAGCATAACATAAGGGTGATTCGCTACGCAATCATCTACCAAACGCAGGCAGTTGCCTTCTATGTTGCTCGGGCTGGCTCATTTATAATCTGTCGCTGTTTCATCGCTCGTCGATTTTACCAGCAAGCCCTCTCTGATTGCCCTTGGGCCTATTAGTATTTATAGCATAAATACTACTAAAGCATTTGGGAGAGATTATTGGCAGCAGTAAGACGAATTTCCGCAGCACTAAAAGCCGAGAGTGAATTAGACGAGTTTGTTGGCGAACCGTCTTTACTTTTCTATGATATAGAAACTGGCGAGATTAGAATATCTGACGGAAAAACTCCAGGAGGCTGGCCCTTACTTCCTGGACTTGATTCAAAACCTCAAGGCACCCTCAGTCTTATATCAACACTAAAAGAATCTGACGACTCATCAACAGCAGATACTATTGTTGAAACTTGTTCAGATGTTAGGCGACTATCTTTTGATTTAGGCAGTGGCTTTACAATTGAAGAGCAAGACTTCAACTCTGTAAAAATAAAGCATAAGGCTGACGGCTTCAAACAAATTCATGTTGATGGACAACTTGCTGTCAAGTCTAGCTACACTAAAGCACAAAAACTTGATTTAGTAGCTGGACAAGGCATCAGACTCAATCCAAACGCAGGCGGTGATTCATCCGCAATAGAAATTGAAAACTTAGCACCTGCAGCAACTTTTGGTGCTATTATAGATGTATCCATAGATGCTGCTGGAGATTTAATCTTTACACATGGCGATATGTTTGATCCTGAAAGCACTTATGTCAGCAATGCAGGATACTTTATTATTACAACAGAAGAACCGGAGAACGAATTATGGCAACGCTAAACCTAGGGCGAGTCAGAATAAATTTTAGAGGAGATTTCGACAGCCTAAACGGTGAAGAGCTTGTTTGGTATGATGCTATTACATTTAGAGGATCTTTATATGTAGTATTAGCTGAATCTCTAATTGTATCTACTGGCGAGGTAGGAAACAATCCTCTTGGGATTGCATCTGAAAGCTATTTGCTATTAGCTAAAGGTGTAAACTATGCTGGTGAATGGGTACCAGGTAAAATATATTATGAAAATGAAATGGTAAAATATGGTGGTAGCACCTATATTTGCATTCAAACCACACTCCGTGGAGATACAAGAACTCCACAAAGTTATTCAGTAGCTAAAGATGGAACTTGGATTGAACTTGCTAGTGGGCTTGGAAAATATGTGCCTAACTACAATGGCTCACAAAAGCTCAATAATACTGACATTGTTAGTTGGAAAGGAACACTTTATATAGCAATAAAAGATATTCCTGCCGGAACAAATCCTACAACAGAACCAACTAGCTTTGATGTTGTGGCTGCTGGTTATAGTTTGGAAGGACAGTATAGCTCCTTAAGAAGATATGCTTTCCGAGACACTGTTGTGTTCCATGGATGCTCTTACTCTGTAACCAATGAGCTTGGTACTGCTGATGCTCCTATAAACTCAGTTGGAGTCTATAGCTCAGATTGGGTTAAGAATACTTCAGGTTTAGAATATGTTGGGATCTTTGATCCTCTACATGATGGTTATTACCCAGGTGATGTTGTCACATATGGGCGTGATGCGTATGCTGTAGTAACCAAAACATTTGCTGGAGAAGATCCAGAAAGTATCCCAGCAAAATATACTAGGGTGATTAGCTCGTCCAATATTAATTTAGAAGAGCTGATAAATATTGATAGTTCAAAACTAACAAATGGTAGCCTCCTTCAATATAATCAAGGAATGTGGCATACTACAAATCATATAGAAGATGATACCGGCGATTTAACCATTAGCGGCGGTGAGTTTTAATAAGGAAAAAATAAATGGCAACAACTATTCAAATTAAACGGACAGCAACTAGCAATGCCCCAACTGGTTTGGCGCCAGGCGAATTAGCATTTGTTGGTGGTGCTGACTTTGGTACAGGTGAAAGACTGTATTTAGGATCACCAGGTGGAGCAGCATCAGGTGAACTCGTCGTTGGTGGATCATTCTATACACGAATGCTGGATCAGACTCCAGGAATTCTAACAGCCGATGCAGCAGTTATTGTAGATAGCAATAAGAAAATCAACGAGTTTTATGTTGATGATCTGATGCTGGACAATAATCAAATTACTACTGAAACAGGTAACTTGCTATTAGACAGCAACGGCGGAACTGTCGCAGTAAATGATAACTTAACTGTATCAGGAACAGCAACAGTAACCGGAGCAACTACACTCAACTCTACTTTGGCAGTGGCTAACACTTCTACACTGACAGGCGATGTAACTATGGTAGCAAATGCTACAGTAGGCGGCACACTAGGTGTTACTGGAGCAACTACACTCAGCAATACATTAGGTGTTACTGGAGCAACTACACTTAATGATACCTTGACTGTAGCAGGATTTACGCAAATCAATAATAGTGTAGCCGTTACTGGCAATGTAGATATTGATGGATCAGCTACTGTAGATTTAGGCGCTACATTCAAAAACAATATTCAAGTCGCTGTAACTGATAATGTAACTATTGATACTATTGCTGGCAGCTTGACTCTTAATAGTGCTAATGGAATTACTGAAATTACAGATGATGTAAACATTGAAGGCTCATTAGATGTTGGTGTTGATACTACTGTAAATGGTAATACAACACTGATTGGCGATTTAGATGTTAGATCCAATACTATTATTGGTGTATCTACTGCACAAACTATTACAATAAATTCTCAAGTATCCTCACATATTGTACCAGAGACAGATGACACTTGGGACTTGGGTTCCCCACTCAATCGTTGGGCCAACTTGTATGCTAAATCAACTATTTTTGGTGACATTAGAATTGCTGTAGCAACAGACAATACAATTGACACCGCTACAATGGATCTCATCCTTGATAGTGCTACGGGCAACACTATTATCAATGACAACCTCCAAGTCAATAGTGGAACACTAGCAGACATCAACATGCATACACAAGTAAATTCAATAGACATTGAAGATATCGAAGTCAATGAAGTTACTTATGCCGGAACAAACGGCAGAATGCAAGGCGATATTAAGTTTAGATACTTCTCATCATCTACAACATTATTGTTAGATGATCTTAGATTTGATAACAACGAAGTATTTACTAATGCTGGTAACTTGGTGCTTGACTCTGCTACTGGAACAACACAAGTAGATGACAATCTTGATGTAGTAGGAACCTCACAGCTTAATATGGCTACTACTGTAGGAACGCCTACAACTAATGCTAACCTCACTGTTAACGGAAATACCTCTGTAACAGGAACAATGGATGTAGATGGACAATCCACACACGCCTCTATGAATGTTGAGGACTTGACAGCTACTCGCATTACATTTGCTGGCACTGCTGGTGAGCTTGAGGACGATGCTAACTTTACCTTTGACAAAGCTACAGGTAAAATGTCATTGACTGGTGATGCTCAAATTGATAATCTAAATATTGATGGTAACGACATTACTGCTACTAGTGGTGATGATATCAATATGACTGTCAGTGCTACAGGTACTGTAAGAGTCCCAGTTGGATACGAGTTCAACGCAAACTTTGGAGCAACAAGTTTAACGAATAAATCATATGTTGATCAGGTAGCACAAGGACTTGATGTAAAGCAAGCAGTTCAGTTAGCTACTACCGCACCATTGACAGGAACTTATACAGAACCTACATTGACAGGCTCAGGTGCTTTGACTATTGATGGCGTTGTTGCTCAAGTTGGTTGGAGAATCCTTGTCAAGGATCAAGCTAATCAAATCCAAAACGGTATTTACGATGTAACTGCTGCTGATGGATCATCTTGGACATTGACACGCTCAGGCGATGCTGACAATGCTAGCAATGCTTATCGTGGAAACGAAGTTGCTGGTGGTGTATTTGTATTTGTAGAACGAGGTAATACATTAGACAACAACGGCTTTGTTGCTACACACGATGGACTTCCTACATTAGGTACTGATCCACTTACTTTTGTTCAGTTCTCTGGTGCTGGAATGATTATTGCTGGCGAAGGACTTAGCAAAGATGGTAATGAGATGTGGGTCAATGTAGATGACTCTACAATTGAGATCACAGCAGACTTCCTCAATATCAAAGACTTGGGAGTTCTAAATCAGCATATTGCTAATGGCACAATTGATTTGACAACTAAAGTTCAACAACAATTGGATGTTATTTTCGGCGGAACAGGATTGGCTTCTGTCCCTGTTAACTCTATACTGTATGGTGACGGCACTAATGATCTTAAGACGATTACTGCACCCGTCGATCCCGATGCATCTTTCTATTTACGATATGATGCTTCAGGTGTCCCTACACCTTCTAATGTTATAGATGGCGGAGTCTATTAATATAAAAGTGCTTTAAAAAAAGAAAGCTGAACGGAAATTTGCTTACTGTACCTGTATATAAACAGCAGTAATGATTTCTTCCCGTTCAGCTTTTTTTATGGCTTGTTTGTCTTAAGGAGGCTACGCCCCAAATATATATTTGCTCCTATGTTTTATTTATTGTTTCCAGTAACAAAGGAGTACATTCGTTCCGCCGCCTCAAGAACAGCCGCCACACCTGGTACTTCAGGCATTTGAACTGTAGTGACGATCTCATCGCCTTCCTTCTTTACAGAAGTTTCCCATGCTCCAAACTTGGCAGTATAGTCCGCCCAGACCTGGTCCTTAGCGAGACCCAATATTTCGGTTCTGATTTCGTAGCCATTTTTTGCTACGGTCCTAAACTCAGGCATCATATTCTTCATCATATCGGTTAATTGTTCTGGGGTTGCAAATCCATTCGGTTTCATATTAGTTCCTTTCGTGTGTGTGAGTAATGTGAGCCATTATTGGCTCACACTTATTTATTTAATTTTATAGCCTAAAGCATGAAGACGGTGTTCAGCCCTTTTCATTTGGACTTCTTCTATCTTCCGCCATAACTTACCAACGAACTTTTTCATCTTGTGGATGTAATTGTTTAGTATGTAAATACTGGGAATAGGCATATTTCCAATCATTTCCATATTCAGATTTGAAGTAGGATTTCAAGTCTGAATTCCGAGTCGATCGGAATGCATTTAAAAAATATTGAACCATTTTTTTACTCCTCTATGTGTAAATGTGTATGTTACAATCGTAACAATGTATTTATCATTAATTCACGCACCCAAATATTTTATGTTAAATCTAGAAAACTCACTCTAACACAATCCTAACATTAGGAAAATAAGTAACTATGATTACAAAGTAATCATCATATAATATAGGAGACACATATATGAATCGATTTATGAAATTGGTAGGAGCATTCTTTGCTGTAGCTATGTTGGCTGCTACTCCTGCTATGGCGCGAGATCAAATTAAGATTGTTGGATCATCAACAGTATATCCCTTTACCACTATTGTAGCTGAGAAGCACGGACAAAAAGGATTCAAAACACCTATCGTAGAATCTACTGGTACTGGTGGTGGAATGAAATTGTTCTGCGCTGGACTAGGACCAAAACATCCAGATTTCACAAATGCAAGCAGACATATAAAGCAATCAGAAGTAGAATTATGTAAAAGCAATGGCGTAACTAATATTATTGAAATGATTGTTGGCAACGACGGTATTGCGTTTGCTAATAAAACAACAGGACCACAGTTTGATGTAACAGTACAAGAACTATGGCAAGCAATGGCAGCCAAAGGAAGTCTGCCAAATTACTGGGACGAGATTGATGCTCGCTTCCCACATCAAGAGATTTTTATTTTAGCACCTCCTCCAACCTCAGGCACCAGAGACGCTTGGGTAGAGTTGGTGATGCGTAAAGGATGCCCAGCTGACATCAAAGCCGCAAACAAGAAGAACTGCGACTTGTTCAGAGAAGATGGTAGAGTAGAAGAAGCAGGCGAAAACGATACACTTATTGTAAAACGACTAGCGGCTGATGAAAATCTATTTGGTATCTTTGGTTTCTCCTTTCTAGATATGAACGGAGACAAAATCAAAGGAGCAAAGGTAAATGGTGTAGAATTGAACTTAGACACCATCCAATCATACGAGTATCCAATTGCTCGCCCACTATACCTTTATGGCAAAGGACAACACGTTGGCGTGATACACGGCATGCAGGAGTTCATGAACGAATATGTATCTGACGCAGCAATGGGAGACTGGGGCTATCTTGGAGATGCAGGACTAGTACCACTTGACGAGAAGATGCTTGCCCAAGTGAGAGACAACGTAAAATAATTTTTGCTTGACAAATCCTTATAAATAGGGTATAATGAAAATTATACCCTAACCTTAAGGAGAATATGAAAATCATCGCAGGCAATTCAAACAAGAGACTGTCCGACGGAATAGCTGAACACTGTTTCGTTCCAATACTACCCAGCACAATTTCCAAGTTCGCAGATGGCGAAGTCCAAGTATCCTTTGAAGAGAACATCAGAGGACGGGATGTATTTATAATCCAATCCACTAACACTCCTGTAAATGATAACCTAATGGAACTGCTCATTATGATTGACGCAGCAAAACGCTCGTCGGCTAAACGGATTACAGCAGTTATTCCATACTTCCCATATGCTAGGCAGGACCGCAAATCAGCAAGCAGAACGCCCATTACAGCAAAGCTAGTAGCCAACTTGCTTACTACAGCAGGCGCTAATAGAGTGCTCACTATGGACTTACACGCAGGGCAGATCCAAGGCTTCTTTGACATTCCTGTAGATGATTTGACTAGTAGGCTAGTCTTTGTAAAGGACATCAAAAAAACTCTCAATCTATTTGATGTTGATGATTCAGAATCAAACTTAGTGTTTGTATCACCAGATGCTGGCGGGGCTGTTCGTGCTCGTAAGTTTGCGGATTGCTTCAACGGAGAGATTGCTGTAGTAGATAAACGAAGACCCAAAGCTGGAGTGTCTGAGGTAATGAATCTCATTGGTGAAGTTGAAGGCAAACACGCAATCCTAGTAGATGATATTGTTGATTCAGGCGGCACTCTTTGTAATGCTGCTCAAGCTATTATGGATGAAGGTGCATTGTCAGTTCGTGCGTATATTACACACGGAGTATTATCTAAACAGGCATGTCAAAAAGTACAAGAATCATTGCTAACAGAGCTTGTTATAACAGATACTATATCAGATCGCTGCCCAAAAGAAATAACAAAGATACGACAGATTACAGTTGCTGAAGTATTTGGCGAAGCTATGCGTAGAGTAACGAACGAGGAGAGCATCTCAAGTTTGTTTAGTTGATAAATATATTATAGGAATACGCATATGAAAAAGCAGACTCGTTCTATATTACAAGAACTAAACGAAATGGCAAGGAACCGTAATACGGATCATCTCATCGAGAGCACAGCCAACAATATTATAAACAGCAGTATAAATCTATTCAAAAAGATTTATGAAACGTATGATGAACAGACTGCTAATGAGCTTGAGCGTAGGTTTTTCAATAGCATACGCTCAGGTGATCCTCGCAAATTTAAGAGAGGCGTAGATAAAATAATTGAAAGCAAACGGCGTGATAATAAATGAAGGCGGCAACATTTGGACTGGCGAAGGTGGAACACAAAGAATCAACAGAGCAGATGTTGAACCTACCCTAGCTTGGCTAGAGAAGTTAACAGGTGTTCCTCACCAAGACTTCAAACTAGGCACAACAGGAATAAAAGACACTTCAGGTGATTTAGATATAGCTGTTAATCCAAAAGATAAGGAAGAGATTTACAACAAACTTATGGCTTGGGTTAATGAGCGCAATCTAGATCCTAAACAATGGATAAAGAAGTTTGGTGTCAATATTAGTTTCAAGACTCCTATCCGTGGCGACGAAAGCAACGGTTTTGTTCAAACCGATCTGATGTTTGGAGATCAAGATTGGATGAGATGGAGCATGAAAGGTATAGCATCTGACTCTCCATTCAAAGGAAAGCATAGACATCTAATGATGGCATCTATTGCTAAAGCTAAAGGAATGATGTGGAGCTTTCAAAAAGGATTAGTTAACAGAGAAACTCGAGAACTTATATCACAAAACCCAGCCGAGATAGCAAAGAAATTACTAGGACCAAATGGCAGAGCTGAAGATTTAGATTCAGTTGAGGCTATGTGGGCTAAAGTAAAAGTAATGCCTGATGCTGAGAAGCTCGTAGCTGACGCTCGTGATGCGTTTGCTAAAGAGGGCTTATCTCTACAAGAGAGCAAGCACTATGACGAGCTAGAACAAATGAAGGCAGCGGCTGGCTTATGAGGTTTTTTGAATTTAGTGAATCTTTACTATTAGAAGATGAGTTACTAATGGAAGGCGCAAGAATCCAACACGCCGAAGACGTTGTGTTCTGGGAGGGATCTCAGGGAGCAATTCGTGCTCTAGAAAGCCTTAAGAATTTAGCTAACGGAGGACATGAGGATGTCACTATAAAGTGGGACGGATCTCCTGCTATCATATTTGGACGTGACGAAGTTACTGGTAAGTTTGTGCTAACAGACAAGTCGGGTTTTGGTGCGAAGGGATACGACGGCAAAAGCAAATCAGGCAGAGAATTAGAAAAAATGTTGGTAAACAGGAAGTTGAGCAAAGGACAGGAAGTTCCAGATGGTTATGCCAAGTTTGCCCGTAATATGAAGAATATATTTGATAGCTTTCAATCAGTAGTTCCACCGGATCATACTGGATACTTCAAGGGTGACTTGCTGTACTTTGATACGCCAAAAGTCGTAGACGGTAACTTTGTCTTCACACCAAATATTGTAACATATACTATACCTGTCAAGAGTGAGTTAGGGCAACGCATCGCTCGTTCTAAAACAGGCGTAGTTATACACAATGAGGTTAGTGAGGATGGCACTGAATCACCATTAAGCATTGATCCCAATGCTTATTTTGGTGACGGAGAGGCATTGATATTCCCTCCAGTCGTTGTACAAAAATCTCCAAAAGTAAAGAACGATGAAATAAAGCAGTTACAAGCTCATATCAATCAGCATGGTAAAGCTATTGATTCTTTGCTAAAAAGAGAAACATTACAAGGGCTAAAAATATCAGATTTGCCTTCTGTCTTCTACACATACACAAACAGTAAAGTTGGTTCTAATATGAATGACTTGGGGGGCGACTTTCTTGATTGGCTAGCCAGTAGTAAAGTTAGCGCACCAAAGCAAGAGAGAATGCGAGATTATATTCAAAACAACAAAGCAGGATTTACAGCACTATGGAAAATAGTAAGAGAAATACAAGTTGTAAAGGATCATATTATAGATCAGTTTGACAAGCAAGACGCTGATGTCAAAGCATCTATTGGTGATACTCCAGGAGGTGAAGGCTATGTATTATCTCATCCTGAAGGTCCTATTAAGTTAGTTAATAGAGCAGGATTTACAGCAGCAAACAGAGCAATAGAACGATGATGGAATTTATAAAAGAATTGCATGAATCTAAAATGATTAGAGACTCTCTAAATCAGAGATCTCTCACTTATAGTGATTGTTGTGAACGAATGTATCTTATACTTCTTAGTATGGAACTGATGAAACATTACCCAAGATATTCAAGTTTTGTTCATAAGTATGCATCTAAAACAAAACATCACAGTTATAAGGCATTTCGCCCAAGCGGAACAGACTTATACAATTACATATATTTTATTCAAGGCGATGACGAAGCTATAGGAAAACTAAAAGATCCAGGATCTGCTCGAAGGCAGCAAGGTTTGAGTGCTTTTCCTGCTCGAGAGGTTACACAATATATAGCTCGTATGAGTGTAGGAACTCCGTCTTCAACACAACAAATGTTCATTCGTATAGAGAATGGATTAAACATAAACAATAAAGATTATAGCGAATTGAGACGCTATATTGGGCGTTACAGCAAAGAGTCTAGAGAGGCTCAAAAAAATATTGCTACTAAATTATTATATGCTTTACGAGCTAAACTACGAAATAGCGATATTATAGATGATTTTAGCAAGCTAGTCGCAGATAACGATTTAGAAAGCTCACGAGTTACAGATACAGAGCCTGCACAAAGCACACCTGATATAACTACAACTCCTAAAGAGTTTATGTTATATAGAAGGTTAGGCGTAGAAGGAAATAAACTAGGGCAGCTCATGATGTTCCTACGCCATGCTAGGGAAGGTAAATCAATACCAAGCCACTTAGTCAGCTCGTATCATCCGTTATTTGAGATTATAAGTGATATCATAGATGCTGGACCAGCTGAAGTTCAGATGTTACGAAATCTACATAAGCGAGCTTTAAAATCAAAAAATGGCTAAATAATATTAGAAACATTTTTAAGGAGAATGAAAAATGGCTGATTTAATGAATTATACAACCCATCACGGGTGGGGGTATGCTGATAATTATAAAACTCTTACTAATAACCAAGCTGATGTAGGACGCGAACTAATCGTTCGTTTCGTAAAATCGGCTATGACATATGATGATATTTGGGTCTTTATGAATAAGATGACTATGGCTCAAGGCAAGTCTGCTACACAAACTGCCTCAGCTACTAACATCTTTACACCTGTAACAGGTTACCCAAATGGACATCCATATGCAGATGGTGCTGATCCATTGCCAGTAGATACAGTAACAATTGCCGCTCTTGGTACTCCTGATGGACTTCCCATCAAAGACAAGATTGAGGCTGCTGGTGGTTCAACACTGGGCGAGATGTGGTTCCGCTGCCAAACAACTGGCGAACCAAACATTGACGATGCTGCTGCCGAAGCTGGTGGTTCCGCTACAATCGTTGCTTACTTCGCTCCACTTCACTAAGATAGGGATTTAACCCACTGTAAAAAGAGCACCGTTTTTTGCGGTGCTTTTTTTACTTCTACTTAAATAGTAGTATGAGAACACAAATACTAACACTTATTGACGTTACAAATACAAACGCCCGTCGAGGCGATGATAATCAAAAAGAATACGCACAACAATCAAATTTAAATACACTAATCCAAACAGCATCTTTAAGAGCTAACCTAACCCCTACAAAAATTGAACTAAAACACGGAGGAATTTCTACACTAGGCTTTGGTGTTAACTTTAAAGGTAAGCAGAAGTATTGGGTTATAACATTTGAAGATGAAAGAGATACTCCTATTACGACTGATATGTTTAAAGAAGATTTTGATTTTGTTCCTGTTACATTAGGACTAGATGAAACAGCAGAGATAGATCAAGCAGTTATGTTAACAAAAGACTCTCGAAAGAAAAATATAACTTTTAGACATATCGACTAAATACTTGTATGCAAGTACAAGAATTATTAGAGGATATCGAGATAAACGAAAAACAAGTTTGGGCTCGATCCGGAAAACAAGTTGTAAGAAAATATCGATGTTCAGGTGGCAAACGCAATGGTAGAGTTGTTACTTCTATGTCACAATGCTATGCTCCTATTGATATCAAAAAACGAATGTCTCTGAGAAAGACTAAATCTAAGCAAGGCGCTCGTATGATGCGTAAAGCACAAAAAACCAAACGAGTAAATCCTGCTTCTAAACGAGTACAACGGCTCAACAAACACTAAGGAATAATATGAGAATATCAGATATTACACAAGAGCCGTTATTAGAAATGGGCCCCACACCGCCCACACCTCCTACTGGTCCTGGCAATGCTAACGGACCTAAGCAAATGCAAGTCGTCAAAGATGATCCCAAAGCTACTACAGTGGTTGATCCTAAAACAAAGGTGACAATGAACATACCTAAGGATCCAAAGAAACCAGGAGCTGCATCTACTGACAAGCAAGGCAACGTAACAATAAACACAAAGGCATCCGGCCCTGGCGCTCAGCAAGGACTAAAAGCCGGGACAAAAGTTAACGTGATATGAGACTGAATGAGCTACTAGGCGAATTTAGTATCTACGTTAATAATGAAGAAAGTGCTCTCCTAGACAGAATGCCTGAGCATAATGTTTTATTGACTTTCTTCAATGATCATGAGCAAGTTGTTTTAAATGATTTGATTAGGAAATCCCTAGTCAAACGTATTGTTGAAGGTGGACTCGTTTCAGTAAGGAAAAATGTACAATAAACACATCGTTGAACAAATCTTTTCACTCATTAATAAATCTAAAATGCTATCAACTATTCCAGTCAAGATCAATAATAATATTCGTGTGGGCGGTTATGAGATTATGCCAATTGAGGCAGGTTATTATGTTATAGATGTTGAGCGGGATCGTGTAATAGAAGAAACATGGACAAGAGCAGCAGCTCTTGCTTTTGTTAGAGCACGAATAACGAACAACTTAGAACACATATCTAAAATCAAAGAATTAGATAAGCTAATTGAGAAGCATGAACTAGATAGTAGATTTTATAAAAACTCATTGGCACATTCCGATAATCCAGATAAGACATTAACTATTACTACGAGATTAGAACTATCTGAGGCACTCACTGCTCATGCTAAACAGCAGATTAAAGAAATAATATTAGCGTAAAGATAAATAAATAAAATATATTATTAGGATGAGTAATCATGAAACTACAAGAGATTTCGAAACCAAAAACTGCTGCACAGCTAAATGAAACTCTAGCTAAAACCTTCGGCCAAAAGATTGATTTAGAGGCATTTACTTTAGAGCAGTTACAAGATGCTCGCAATAAAGTGAGAACAAGTTTGCGTGACATTGAAACTACAGAAAGTTTTGATGCTACAATACGAAACGAAGACTACCAAAGAAACAAAATGTATTTGGATGTTTTAAATGCTGCTCTTAGTGAGAGAAATCATATCTCAGAACGTACTTCAACAGTGGACCTTGGTATAGGTAAAGCACTAAGAAAAGGGCAACAATGGGTTGATGACAATGTCATTACTCCAGGTATGAAGCTTGCTAAGAAAGGCGTAAAAAGAGTAGGCAGAGGAGTTGATAATACTGTAGATGCTGCTGATGACGCTATTGATAGATATAGAACTAAGCAAATGCAACCTAAGAAAAAGTTCAAAGTTAGAACAAAATCCTCAGGACAGCAAGCAGGCAAACACGCCAAAGATGCCGTAAATTCTCTAAGAGGCGAAGGCATTATGTACACCAACGGTTCAAGATTAGCTGAAGGTGCACAAGAGCAAGCTGAACTTGTAATGGCAGCGAAAGAACTTGTAGATACAGTAGGCAAATGGTTACAGGATACTGCTGAGATGCAATCAGAAAGTATGTTGAAACTAACAGACGCAATCCGTGATGAACTTGGACAAGAGCAGGCGGATCAATTCCAGCAATCAGTAAAACCCACATTAGAAGCACTATATCAAGCACTAGAGGCATCAAGAGGCGCACTAACACAAGGAGTATCCTTGTTAACAGGCGAAGGCGGCGCAGCACCTCAAGAGATGGGTGCCGAACCAGCGCCAGAAGGCGAGATGGAACCACTTGAGGGCGGAGCTGAAATGGGAGCAGAGATGCCAGCTGAACCAGGTATGGAAGCAGGTATGGAAGCAGGCGGAGATGAGTTTGCCACAGCACCCGCAGCAGGAGGCGGAATGGAAGACGCAGGACGCCCAGCAAGAGAAAGCATCAATAGGCTATCACACTCACTAGGAACAATCCTTAGCTCAAAAAAAAAATAATTTCTGAAGAAGGCGAAGACATGATGGGGATGGATGGAGAAGCTCCTCCACCTCCACCCGCGCCTGACGCAGGACCTAAATCCACAGCACCAAAATTAGCTATGGTTCTTCGCAGTCTAATTGGCGCTGCTGATGAAAAGAACACAGGCTTATATCTACACTTTGACAAAGTAACAGACGAGAACAAAAAAGAAGGCGCTATGAACATTGACTTGAACAAAGCAATGCGTAACGCTGGTGGAGAAAACTTTGACTATGGGGCATTTAAAGCTTCATACGATACTGATCCACGTGTAAAGACAATGGTAGCAAACTTTGATCAGAAGGGAATTGAAGCTAAAACAGCAAAAACAATAGATGACAAAGGCGGTGAGGAAGCAGCAACTGATGCTGATCCAAACGGAGTAGAGCAACTGGCTAAACAAGCTACTGATATTAGTAGCCTCGGATCTAATGTATAAAAAAGACTTGACAAACGAAATTATTCGTGTTATAATGAAAGTATAAAATGGAAAAAGTAAGAACCAACGAAGAAGTAATTACACATATTAAAGAAATTCTAAAAGAGTATGTAGCACCTGCGGTGGATATGCATGGTGGGGTGGTAAACTTTATTAGTTTTGAAGATGGTGTTCTAACATTACAACTGTCTGGTAGTTGTAGTGGCTGCGCTGGCTCAACTTATACGTTACAAATGGGAATCGAAGGTATGTTCCGCCAACACGTTCCAGAAGTGGAGTTTATTCAAGCAGAACACGATACAGCATATAATAATCCATATTATTCATATGATGACACTTTCTTTGATTCTAATAATGATCCCTCTATGCTAAATTAAATATGAGTCTAATAGTAAATAAATTTGATTACAAACCCCTCACCCGAACGAGTGTCGATGGAAAGCGACTTTATAATGCTCCTAACGGCGGTCCTGTGCCTAGTGTTACTACGGTACTAGACGCTACAAAGGACAAAACTCATCTAATGGAATGGCGGAAGAGAGTTGGTGAACAAAAAGCACAAGAGATTACTACAGAGGCTGCCGGTGTAGGAACTAGGATGCACAAATATCTTGAGGACTACATTGAGACTGGCGAGTGGCCCACACCTGGAAGCAATCCATATGCCCAACAAGCACACAAAATGGCAGAAGTTATCCGTGAGCAAGCATTTAGCCAAATCACTGAGATATGGGGCTCTGAGATAGCAGTATATATGCCTAATATGTATGCTGGCACAACTGACTTAGTCTGTGAGTATAAAGGTAATCCGTCAATATGCGATTTTAAACAGACGAACAAGCCTAAAAAAGAAGAATGGGTTATTGACTATTACTTACAGTTAGTAGCCTACGCTGAAGCACATAACGAAATATATGGAACTAATATTCGTGAAGGACACATCTTTATGTGTTCTAGAGACTTTGAGTATCAGCAGTTTGACTTGACTCCTGAGAACTATGACGAGTGGAGACACGAGTGGTATGAGCGGTTATATGCTTACTATCAGAAACAGGCAGCAGCATAAATACACAATATAGAATAAGGAGAGTCATGTGGCTGTTGTCCAAATCAGTAGAATACAGATCCGTAGAGGACAGAAAAATCAAGGATTAGGATTACCCCAGCTAGCCAGTGGAGAGCTTGGCTGGGCAATTGATACACAGGAACTATACATTGGTAATGGTAGCCTAACTGAAGGCGCCCCAATGCTTGGCAATACAAAGATACTTACTGCCAGAGATAATATATTTAAACTTGGTGATGCTTATGCTTACAAAGAGGATTATCCTTTTGTTCAAACAGGCTCAGCACCAGCAAGCCCTACCACACGCTCTCTACAAGACAGGTTAGATGATGTAGTATCCATACGAGCATTTGGCTGTATGGGTGATCCACTAGATGATGTAACAGAGGAATTCCAGAGAGCAATAGATCAACTGTTTATAAACAATGCTACAAAGGGTGATCCCCGTAGCAGAGTTGTGCTAAATATTGATCCTGGTACATATACTATTTCTAAAACTATATACATTCCTCCATATGCTACAATTGTTGGAGCAGGTGTAGATAAAACTATAATTGATTATATAGGAATAGGGGCTGCCTTTATAACAGTAAATGATCTCAGCCAACCTGGACTTCCAGCTCTCGATGAAGTTTCTGTTGATAGTGCTACAACTTACAACAATCAGCCACGCTCTATAAGATTAGAGAATTTAACAATACAACACGCAGACAAAAATGGCATAGGAATACACTTATCTAGTTGCAAACAGTCTATTATTAATAATGTTAAGATAAAAGGTAGTTGGGTAATTGGCGATTCACTTACTCCTATTCATGCTACAGAACTATCTAGAAGTGTTGGTATATTATTAGACTCACTGAGTTCTGTTGTTAAGACTAGTAATGTAACTATCACAAACACTATTATATCTAACTTTACATATGGTACAATTGCTAATCAATATGTTATAGAAAACTTATATGATAGATGTACATTCCATGATTTAGGACGGGCTATAGTCTTTGGTGCTCAGATGAATACTAATAATGAGTTACCTTGTAATAACATTATATCAAACTCTACATTTGATGATATACATTCTGAAGCTATAAAAATTGATAGAGGAAGAAATAATCTTAGCACAAATAATACATTTAGAAGTGTAGGTAACTATGGCGGCAATGAGTATCAATCTATTACACCAATTTTAGATTTTAACTATACAACAAACGAAACAGTAAATGATTATTTTCATAGAACTGATTTATTGAGGACCGAGTTTGTTGTAGCATCTACATATATTGCTGAAGTAAAAGGCAATGTTAACCATCAGAGTGGTTATACTCATGATTGTATGATATATACTTCAAGCACACCTGAGAATGTGCTGCGGTTACCAGCTGAACAAAATCAAAGTTATACACTAGAATACTATATGTTTAATCAGAGTTATGATTTACAACGAACTGGTGTGTTAACTATTGCATGTGATAAAACAGGCGCTGATAAAGTTTACATTAGCGACAGCTATGATCAAGTTGGCGATTCTAAATATGAAACAATAACTGGATATCTAAATTATGATATACATTTTTCCGGCGAGTTTATAAACGATGGAACATCAACAGATCCGGTGTATTCAATTTATTTGAGAGCCACTAGTGATTTTGTTGCCCCAACCTATTTTAGATATAAGCTGGTGAATCATAAACTAAAATTCTAATATGTTTGATAAAGGTTCTTATGAAGATCGTCTATTGTACTGGGCGATGTTTAGAGACTCTTTGGAAAAGAGTCAAGATCCATTACAGGATGTATCAGAGAAGTACAATAAAATAGAGCTAAAGAGTCAGGAGTATAATCCTTGGGATGAAAAGGATTGGCCTAGCCCTTGGACGTTAATATTTGAAAATAGGTATTGTGCTTTCCTACGCACGTTAGGAATGTGTTATAGCCTAAAACTAACAGAACGCTATAAAGACGAAGACTTGAAGTTTATTATAGCTAAAGATGAAGAATTACAGACACGCTATCTTTGCGTAGTAGATAACCATGTATTAGGAATGGATAATGAAATACTTTTGAAAGACGATATTGATAATAAATTTTCCGTGTTAAAAGAAATTAATATAAATGACTTAATAAAAGGATAAGAATGTCAGAGATCAATATCATTAAAAGAACTGGAGCTAAAGAACCACTAAACATAGATAAGATCCACACTGTAGTGGAGTTTGCTTGTGACGGACTCGCAGGCGTAAGTAGTAGCCAAATTGAGATGAACGCAAACATCCAGTTTTATGATGGTATTACTACACGGGAAATTCAAGAAGTCCTTATTCGTAGTGCTAATGATTTAATATCATTGGACCACCCTAACTATCAATATGCCGCAGCTAGACTTTTATTATACGGAACATATAAAGAAGTATTTGGCGATTACTGTACTATCCCACTAAAGAATCTAATTGAACGAAATGTAAAACTAGGAGTATATGATCCTGAGATCCTAGAACTATATGATGAAGAAGAACTAAACAAACTCAATACATATATTGCTCACAAGAGAGATGAGAATTTTACATACGCTGGGTTACGTCAGGTAGTGGACAAATACTTATGTCAAGATCGTAGTACGGGTCAGTTATATGAGACACCGCAATATATGTATATGATGATTGCTGCTACACTCTTTGCTAAATACCCACCAGAAACACGCCTCTCCTATGTTCGCAGATACTACAACGCAATTTCGCTATTTAAGATAAATGTTCCAACTCCCATTATGGCAGGGGTACGAACACCTATGCGACAGTTTGCTAGTTGTGTATTAGTAGATTCTGATGACACTCTCGATTCTATTTTCTCATCAGATATGGCTATTGGACGTTACATAGCACAGCGAGCAGGCATTGGTATCAACGCAGGACGCATCCGTGGAGTCAATTCAAAAATACGTGGCGGAGAAGTAGCACACACTGGTGTTATCCCATTCCTAAAGAAGTTTGAATCTACGGTTCGTTGTTGCACACAAAATGGAGTACGGGGAGGATCAGCAACTGTACACTTCCCACTATGGCATCAAGAGATAGAAGATATCCTTGTGCTAAAAAATAACAAAGGCACAGAGGACAATCGTGTTCGCAAGCTAGACTACTCAATACAAATGAACAAAACAATGTATGAGAGATTGCTTGGGGATGGTGAGATTACACTGTTCAGCCCGCACGATGTTCCAGACTTGTATGACGCATATTTTGGAGAGCCAGAGAAGTTCAAAGAGCTATACGAAAAATATGAGAGAGCTACAAGTATCAAAAAGAAAAAGCTCAAAGCAATGGATCTATTTTCAGATTTATTAAAGGAGCGAGCAGAAACAGGGCGCATCTATATTATGAATGTAGATCACTGTAATACTCATAGCAGTTTCAAAGACACTGTATATATGAGTAACTTATGTCAAGAAATAACCCTTCCAACCAACCCATTACAACATATAGACGACACTGACGGAGAAATAGCACTATGTATTTTGAGTGCAGTTAATGTTGGTGTGATTGAAAACTTTACAGACTTACACGAAATATGCGAGCTGGCAGTACGAGCACTAGACGAAGTGATTGACTACCAGAGATATCCAGTGTTAGCAGCAGAGTATGGAACAAAAGCTCGTCGCAGTTTAGGTATTGGTTATATAGGCTTGGCCCACTTCTTGGCACGACACAAAATGGGATATAATGATCCAGGCGCTGTTGATTTAGTTCACCATTTAACAGAGGCATTTCAATATTTCTTATTGCTAGCAAGTAACCAACTCGCCAAAGAGAAAGGACCTTGCACTGCTTTCCCACGCACTAAATACTATGATGGCATCCTTCCTATTGATACTTACAAAAAGGATTTGGATGATATATGTGGAAAGCAGCATCACTATGATTGGGAAGCTCTTAGAATTGATATCAGAGAACACGGCTTACGGCACTCAACACTGTCCGCACAAATGCCATCAGAAAGCTCATCTGTTGTGTCAAACGCTACCAATGGAATCGAACCTCCAAGAGGATTTTTGTCCATTAAGAAAAGCAAAAAAGGGCCTCTTAAACAAATTGTTCCGCAGTATCAAAGCCTTAAAAATTACTACACCCTACTATGGGATATGCCCAGCAACGAAGGTTATATCAATATAGTAGCAGTAATGCAAAAATTCTTTGATCAGGCGATTAGTGGTAATTGGAGCTACAACCCCCTCAACTACGATAACAACGAAGTTCCTATGAGCGTAATGTTACGGGACTTGCTCACCACATATAAACTAGGATGGAAGACAAGCTACTATCAGAATACATATGATTTTAAGACTGATCCTAGTGACTTTGAAGAAACCGAAAGAAAAATTGAACCATTACCTGAGCTAGAAGATGCTGAGGAATGTGAGTCCTGCGTAATATGAGGCAATGAATGACGACTGTATTTAATAAAGACAAAATAGACTATACTAAACAACATATGTTTTTTGGTGCTCCACAAAGCACACAAAGATATGACGTGTTTAAATTTCCACAGTTTGATAAGCTAAATCAAACAATGCTAGGTTATTTTTGGAGACCTGAGGAAGTTAGCTTACAAAAAGATAGATCAGATTATCAAAATTTTAGACCCGAACAAAAACATATTTTTACATCCAATTTAAAATATCAAACATTATTAGACTCTGTGCAAGGGCGTGGTCCTTGTCTAGCATTTTTACCACACGTTTCACTACCTGAGCTTGAGGGTTGTATTGTAACGTGGGATTTCTTTGAGACTATCCACTCACGCTCATATACGCATATAATGAAGAATATATATGCTGATCCATCTGAGGTGTTTGATACTATACTTGATGATGAGAATATCATCAAACGAGCAGAGTCTGTTACAAGACACTATGATAAATTTATAGAGTTAGCAAGCGATAAAACTTCAAATATGAAAACAGTCAAGAAGAACTTGTTCTTGGCTATGATGACCGTAAATATCCTAGAGGGATTGCGTTTTTATGTTTCGTTTGCTTGTACCTTTGGCTTTGGCGAACTGAAGCTAATGGAAGGCTCTGCTAAAATTATTTCTTTTATTGCCCGTGACGAAGCACAACATTTGGCTATCTCAACACACATTCTAAAACTATGGATGCAAGGTAAAGATGATCCAGACATGCTAACAATAGCAGGAGAATGTGAGGAAGAAGTGTATAACCTTTGGCGTGAATGTGTAGCAGAGGAAAAGGAATGGGCAGAATATTTATTTAAAGATGGTTCAATGATCGGACTCAATACTACACTGTTGAATCAGTATGTTGAATACATCGCTAATAGGCGCTTACGAGCATTAGGCTATAATACAATATTTGAACAACCAGTAAATACAAACCCTCTACCATGGACACAACATTGGCTCACTAGTTCAGGCTTACAAGTCGCACCACAAGAGACAGAAGTAGAATCATATATTATTGGCGGTATAAAACAAGATGTAAATAAAGATAGTTTGAAAGGATTTACTTTATGATAGAGATATGGGGCAAGGATCAATGCACACAATGCTTCAAAGCCAAGACTTACTTAGAGACTCGTAACATAGACTATATATACAAAAAGCTAGGAGAAGACTTTACACGGGAAGAAGTGCTAACAGAGTTTGTTAATGCTAGAACATTCCCACAAGTCAAAATTAATAACACACCTGTTGGAGGATATGAGCAAATGATTACTTATATCGAGACAATGGGATTAGACACTAAAGGTGTAAATGCTAATTGAAACTCCATATAAAAAAGGAGATGTAGTAACACTGAAAACAGTAGCTGGACAAGAACTTATTGCTAGGTATGAAGGCGAGGATAGCTCAACAGTCATAGTCAATAAGCCACTAGTTACTGTTATTACACAAGAAGGAGCAGTGATGGCTCCTTTCTTATACACTGTTAATATGGACGCAACTATTAAACTAAATAATCAACAATTGTTGTGTGTAGTAAAATCCGCAAAAGAGGTTGCTGATGATTATCTACAGAGAACAAGTGACTTAGCAATATAAGGAAAACAATGACACTTCACGAAGAAATTATACAGGCATTCAATCTCTATCTAGCTGAATCAGCTACCTTTGAAAACAAAGGTACAAAAGCCGCAGCACCAAGAGCTCGTAAAGCATTGGGTGACTTAGGTAAACTTGTGACTGCTCGTCGCAAAGAGATTCAAGACAAAAAGAACGGAATGTAAAATGCCAGCTATTGCGAGAATAGGTGATACAACAGTAGGTACATGCCCCTTAGGACATCCAAAGTCACCATGGAGTGGTTCAGGAGTTATTATATCAGGAAGTGGTACAACATTTGCTGACGGTTCTGGGGTAGCAAGATTAGGCGATGCTGTCCTTCCAGGCTGTGGGCATGTAAGCTCAATTGTATCAGCATCAGGCGTATCATTTGCGGATGGAATTGGCGTTGCCAGGGTTGGCGACTCCGTTGCTGGACCATATGTAGCTACAATAGTATCTGGCTCTGGAACCAGCTATACAGCATAAATATATATATGAATGATGCAAGGAATTTAGCGATTTGGCTGATATGTATGTTAGTAATATTTGTTGTATTAGCAGTCTTAGAAACAGCACTGGCAGTTCCAGACATCGGATAAAAGATTTTGCTTGATGACTTGAGAAAATAGTTGCTACGGACAGGGTTTCGCCACCCTCATCTCCACCAAGATAGCATTTTACGAAGTGGTATGTTGGGGGATGATAGTTTCGACGTAGGATAACGATATCAAAGAGGAGCAAAGAGGGCGATGACCTACCATCAAACTTTATAAATGCAAACGAAAGTTTCATTGCTGAAGCTATCACATCCTTGGATTTTTCAATGGATCGTGATCTAGTCGCTGCCTAATAGGTAGTGAGGCTTCGGGGTTAGAGGGGGTAAGCCCGGCAACAGAAAACCTCCCACAACAAGGAATGATAATGAAATTGGTAGAAATTGATGAAGGTGCATTTGATCTTATTAATAGAATAGGCGATGCATTTAGATTTGGCAAAGCAAGTGCTAGCAGCAAGATGGATATAGCAAAAGCCAATCCTCCCAAAAAAGACAATTCATCAAAACGAAACAATAAACCAGCCTATAAAAACATATGCGGTAAATGGGATGACCCCAAAACTACTGGATGTGTCAGACAATAAAAACGATAAATAAAAGTAGAGATATTTAAAGGACAATGAATGAAAGTTTATGATTTATTGGAAAACATTGATTTAGATAAGAAAGAAGTTGTACAAGAGGAAGTCCTCGATATGACTGCTGACAATGACGCATGGGCTAGGAAATACTTTAGCGCACCATATGCTACTTTTATGTCACACTACACAAATGAGTCAAAAGAATTAGTCAAAATGTACAATGACTTCAAGCGTGAGTTTGGGGGGAATGCTTTACCAGATTCAGCACATGAAACAATTGCTGAAATGAAAGGCTACCTAAAGTTTGCACAGTCTTTGTATAGACATCCACAACTGTCTGAAGGAAGAGCCAAGCTATCAGATAATGTTCAGTATGCCATCCGCAAATCTTGGGGTGACTATCCAATGTACCGAGATTTCCTTGAATCACTATCTAAGGATATGCGCCGACTGTATAAAAAATAAGGACAGTCAATGGCAGAACAAGAAACCTCATTATCTGTAGGCTCACGCGGTGAAGTAGTAAAAGAGCTTCAAAAATGGCTAAACCAATTTACTAGTGCCAGCATCAAAGAAGATGGCAGATACGGACAAAAGACATCACAGGCTGTAGCTAATTTTCAGCGTGAATCAGGATTAGAGGAAGATGGTATTGCTGGTGTCAATACTATTGAATCTATTATTTCCTACGAAGGAGAGGGCAATGAAGAAGAAGAAAATGAAGAAACTGTCCAAGGGGCAGAAGAAGAAGTTACTCCGACAGCTCAAGAAGAGCCTGAAGAAGAAGAAGTAACACCTGAGGAAGAGGCGGAGTTTGAAGAACCAACTCAAGCTCCTGCTGCTCCTGAACAAGATACAACGCCAGAAGTAACCCCAGAAGAAGAAGCAGAGTTTGCCGCACCAGAAGGCGAAGACCCAACACTATCCCAACAACCACAAGATACTACAGTATCACAGGAACCTGTCCCTGCAGGACAAGTAGGCGATCAACAAGCTGACCCAGCACTTCAACCAGAACAGCCAGAGCAACCAGAGCAACCATCACCAGAGGATCTTGCTACGGCTGCTAGGTATGCCTCATATGCTAATAGGCCCACACCAGCACCAGCACCAACACCTGAACCAGCTCCAGAGGTGCCGCCTGAGATTCCACAAGCTACCCAACAAATTCAGCAGCAAACCGCAGGAAATTATCAAAAATTTCACAAACCGGCACAGGCTAGCACGAATCCTGCAGTTAATACTATAACACCGGCAGACTTCAGCCAAGAAGTGTCGCCAGAGGCAAATAATTCTCAGCCACAGGCGCAGGCTAGCACGGATCCTGCAACTAATACTATAGCACCAGAAGAAGTTCCATTGCAAGGATATAGCTCAAGAGATCAATTTAGAAATGATCTATCACAATCTTTTCTAACACTAAAGAATATGATTAATAGTAATAGTAAAGATGGGATTCAAGAGTTACAAGCCCAGTTAGCTAATATACAGCAGCGGGCACAAGCTAGTGGGCAAGACTTTCCAAAGCTAACAAAGTATTTGTTGGACCTTCAAGGACATGCACAGAAATGGGGAGCAACTTTTGAAAGCAAACAGCCAACACATAGGCCTATACTGACTGAAGATAAACGTGAGCTTAGAGCAAAACGAAAGCAAATGGCTGCTGAAATAATGCAAGAGCTTCAAGACCCAAATAATTATGTTCCTAGTGTAGGAGAGGTACAGAATTTTGTACAACCAACTACAGAAGAGCCATATGATTTTGACAGTGATTATGATCAACAACCAGATCTAGGAAACATAGCTATTGAATGGACTGGTCCTAGTATGAAATACTTGACTAAACTTCATAAATCTGCTATAATGGCTAAAAATGCTGAAGTATGGTATCAACAACAACATCTATTTGATAGAGATAAACATATCGAGCGGTTAAAAGCCGATATGAAATCTGGCGATGGATTAAAACGTGGCAAGGCTAGAGACGCACTCAATGATTTATATGACATAGAAGAATGGGCACAAAAATATTTAGATTCTAATGGTAAATCAATTATTGATGAAGACATGTATGAAGATTTATATGCTGAAGCAGATATCCCATTCTTTATAGAAGAAGGACAAGTATATAAATTCCTTGGTTTGAAAGATCTCTTTAAAGGGATTAAGAAATATATAGATACTGCTAGAAGATATTCAAGAGATATACCAATCCACACGGATCTTATAGATGATTGGGAAGACGGGCTTGAGGAATGGGAAGACATATTTAGCAGGATTGGGCAAGAGACTCAAGAGTGGCAAAATATGAACGATGAGGCTAAAGGTGAATACTTAGCAGCACTCCGAGCAAAAACCAAGTTTGGACTAAGTGATGAGTTTAAACTAACTCCGCAAGAAGAACAAGATCTCAAAGACTTGACTGCTTGGGAAAAGGATTTCGACCAAAGAGTCGCCCAAGACGAACAAGATGAAGAAACCAGAGAACAAGAGGCAGCAGATGCTGCTAAAAATCGTATAGCAAATGATCATGAATTAAATACAGAACTAGTAGCTGATTTAGCTGTAGATGTACAGAACCCAACCACAGATGCTTCTTATATAGCAAAAGATGAAGAAGAGACAGAATTATTAGAGTTAGCACAGGACCACGCTACACGAGTTGTAGAGTTTCTTACAACCACTATCGAAGGTATAGGATGGAGTGAAGATAACGCCCCGTTGGATACGGATCCAAATAGTAAAATGTATGCAGGAATTGGTGAGCGAATCAACAATTTCCATGCCAATCTCAAAAAATATCAAGAATCAGCAAGTACGGAGGACTTTGCGGTTCTAGAAAAAGACTTTGACGATATTGTAACATTGGTGGATGATTACTCAACTACAACCTAAAAAGGTAGTATGCTATTTTGGTATAGTGTGAAGAAGAAAATGAACAAGCGTCTATATAGGAAACAGCAAAGAATAATTTTTCAAAAGAAAGAAGAGCGCAGAGGGCGAACAAGCACTATGCTCTATCGTGCTCTATTTCTTATTGTAGTGCTATTGCTGACTACAGCATTTATAACCCCATCCTCCATTGGATCATCTGATGTTGTTGAAAATCAGAAAGTATATAATATGTCTGAGGAAGTAGAACGATCCTATAAGAAGCAGGAAGCATTGGATGATTTCAGCAGACGAATCAACTCATATGCTAAAGAAGAAATTGATTGTTTAGCGCAAAACATTTACCATGAGGCACGAAATGATATGTTGGCTGGGCAGTTTGCTGTAGCTGATGTAGTCCTCAATCGTGTAGATGATAAGCGGTTTCCAAATACTATATGTGAAGTAGTCAAAGAAGGTCCAGTGTATGAGTCCGCAAAGACAAAACTTACAGAGGATCCAAATGACGCTATTTACTATCCCGTAAAGAACAAATGCCAATTCTCTTGGTATTGTGATGGACAAGACGACGACACACACGAAGAGCTTGCTTGGAGGCAGGCTACTACTATTGCGTATATGATGCTGGGCAACCTAACCTTCAGAGGGATCACTGAGGGCAGCACACACTACCACGCAACATATGTCAATCCACGCTGGGCGAAGACAAAATATCCAGTTGGTAGAATTGGCAAACATAAATTTTATCGCTGGCTATAATTTTTTACTTGACAGAACCTAAACATTAAGCTATAATGAGAATATATGGTAGATTTTGAAACATTGATGTTCATCATATCATTTGGGCCTTTGGTCCTAGTGGTTATACTTGTAGAAGTAATTCTAAGAATTTTATTTAGAGGATCAAAAAATGAAGACAACCGTAAAGCAGGCGCTGACTAAATTCTATAAGAAGTATAATAAGTTCAGCCGCACGACCCTCAAGATGCTAGAGCAGGAGATTGTGGCTGAGCTTGAGCACGATGAGAACAGAGGTGAGATCGGAACGCCATATCACGCCAAGCGAGAGCTGGAGCTGGCATTGGTGAGAAAAATGATCAACCAAAAGAAAAAGACAAAAAAAGGTAAGAAAAAGGCTTGACTTTCCTGCTAAGTGTGCTATAATAATATTTATACAGTAAATATTTTAGCACACACACAGGAAACACACGATGGCAGCAAAAATAAATACAGTAGATCACAAAGCTATTATTAGTGCCAAATTTGATAAAGCATGGGATCATATTGTAAAATTACAAAAGCATCATATGATGCCGTCAAGTCATAAGATTCATACTCCACGAGTTATTACTAAAAAACTTGTAGGAGAAATTCTAAAGAATGTTGAAGCAACAGAAAATATCCTAGTGCTATATAACGTAGAATTTGTACTAGAGCTACTTGAACAAAACAGGCTAATGGGAGCAAACACTTCTGAAACTAATATTACATTTTACTCCGATGATAAAGAAAAAACAGAGTGGGTAGAAATGATGGGCGTAAAAGTCATAACAGAGCTACCAATGAATAAACTGTTTGACGTAGTTATTGGCAATCCTCCCTTCAATACTGGATCAGATGTAAAGAAGAGCAACACAGGTGTCGAAGGCGACACTAAGAAGTTCAAGTTTTTTACTAACCTAGCAGCAACATTAGTTCGCAAAGATGGTTATGTAGCATTGATTACTCCAAAAGGTATTATCAATACACTGTTGAAGGACAAAGTCATACGAAACTATGAGGTAAAGAACCTCAACTTTATGAGCGAGTTGAATGTTTGGGAATATGATACTTGCTACTTTGTATTACAAGCAACAGCAGAAAGAACAAGTGGTGTTGCTTTAGACGATATGGTGCTAGGCAAGATGCTTGACATTACCTGTACTGATACTTTTACTTGTAAGTTGAATAACAAGTCAGAAAAAGAAATGGCTCGTGAGAATGTATTTGGCCCAAATGGTGTTGATGCTATTCGTTACTTGCCAGGCAGCCGAGGTGACAACCCCATTTATGATTCCGTTGCTAATACACGATATATGATTCCAGCTGGGCCCAAAGTTGTTGGCACGGCACTGAGCAGCACCAAGTCCATTATTGCTACTGACTCAGCAGTTGCTGCTGGCACTGTTACAAGTTACATTACAGATACAATGGCAGAAGCTGAGGCACTTGCTAAGTTTATTTTGAACAACAAGGCGGTAAAATACTTCAACAAGGCAGCCAAAATAAAGAAGCCTATGAACAGTTTCAAATGGGTCAAGCGATTTGACTTGTCACAGATTGTTACTGGCGAAGAGTATCCAGTTGAGTGGGGTTTTACTGCTGAAGAGATTGCTCACATTGAGGCAAATATTTGAAAAAAGTGCTTGACAACCAATAATTTATCGTATATAATTAGAATTATACAGTAAGTTTTTCCACCGCAGCATATCGCTGCATTTTCAACCTCCCTAAGGAGATATTGCTATGTTTAGCAAATTCAAGTTGGCAGCTCTGTCTGCTCTCATCGCTGTAGCCGCTGTTGGCTGTGGCACAAATACTGTTAAAGTTGCTACACACAAAGAGTATGTAGTACCCGAGTGGCACGCAGAGTGTGTGACACGTGACACTGAGTCCAACGGGCTTGCATTTTGGGACACCGAGGAGATTTACTTCGCTTGTGGCGAGGCACAATCCGGCTTCCCTGAGGCAGCTAAAATCAAGGCAACTAACATTGCCAAGCGCCATATGGCAGACGTCGTCAATGGACGTATTAGCGCAGGTGAGAAGATTCGCATGAGCGACATCGGCACACCAGACGATATGCGTTCTGAGACTGAGACTGAGATGCTCATCGTCAATAAGATTGATGAGGTTGCGCTCACAGACTACTCTGTCGTCAATCACTACACTTATAAGATGAAGGGTCAGTTCTATTCGTTTGCTAGAATTGCTCTTCCTAAAAATAAGGTAGAGGGGGCGATTGCTGAGGCTAAGAAGCGTGATCGGCTCAAAAATGCGCCGGCTGTAGCGTCCAAGCTGAATCCAGGCTTGAACTAATTCCTAACGGGGCTTCGGCCCCTTTACATATTATGACTATGAAATCTGCTATTATCGCCGCCCTTGCGGGCTTGACACTCGTCGCTTGTTCCACAGCACATCAACATGCAACACTGGAGGACAACGGGCATAATTTTTGCTATGTAGATGAGACTATCAAATCTAAAGACGGAGAGCTTGAGAGTTCCGAGACTGTAATGCGATGTTCAGATAAGCCACGTGTAGAACACTTTATGAAGGACGTAGGCAAAGCACAAGAATGTCGTAACTACTACACATCATATCGTATGAAAGGACAAACCCGCCACGTAAAAGGTTTGTTGTGTAAGTTTCCCAACGGCGAATGGCAAGCGGTGGATGCCCGTTATTCCTATTTTGAGTAATATATGAAGAAGCTATTATTATCCGCATTGATTGGTTTGGCTGTTATTGGCTGTAGCCGTTCTGCTGCTCCTTACTATGGTAGTCAGACTACTGCCAATCGCTCACAGACACAGGGGCTATGGGTCCATCAGATTGCACAGAAGCTACAGGGCAAAGCTAATGCGTTTGATGTTGAAGTAGCAGACAGAGAGCGCCACCAACGATGTGTGTTCTTTGCGCTAGAGCAATTGAACTTAGGCGAGACTTGTGTATGGCATGGTCCTGACACAGGCGATATGGGCCGTGTGCGAGTAACAGCAGTATATCCAATGGGCCCAGGTATGTGTCATGTGTTCTTTACAGACCTTACACATTCCGGCGGTAGTGTAAAGAACTGGCAAGACACTGCTTGCTACAATCAGAACACAGAGAAGTGGATGTTTAGATCGGAATATTGATAAATATCTTATGATATTTGTAATACTGACGATGCTCACCGCTCTTTCGATTAGTGGTGTAGCAATTTATTATTCGGTGGCAGGACTTGTCGCTATATTTGCAGGTGCTGCCATTCCCATTATTATAATGGGAGGAATCCTTGAGGTAAGCAAACTAGTAACCGCTGTATGGTTACATAGGTTTTGGCACGAAGCTCCACGCTGGTTGCGTTACTACCTTTTATCTGCTGTCATTGTTTTGATGTTTATTACATCAATGGGCATATTTGGATTTTTATCCAAAGCACATATAGAGCAGTCTGGCGTCTCACAGGAGAACACTGCTAAAATAGAGCGTGTAGTAACTGCTATGGAACGCAATGATGCTCTAATAGAAGAACGGCAAAAAGCTATACTGTCGCTACAAACGTCTGGCACATCTGGACAAGCGAGCATACAGTTACAAATAGACAAAGAACAAGAACGTATAGATTCTGCGTATGATAGAATACGCCCTCTAATTTTAGAACAAAATCGTATTATAGAAAACTATATAGGATTTTATAGAGAACAATTACAAAATGTTGATAATGATTTAGCAGTATTACAAGGCTATATTGACAGCGGTGACATTGAGAAAGCACAGGCTTACATTGGCACAAAAGTTGATGGCAAGTATGGACCAAAAACTGCTGAAGCATTTACGGCATATCAACAAAAGAAGGAAGAGGAGCGAGCTGCTCACCTTACAAAGTTTGAACAGGCTGCTGGTTCCATCGAAGTAGAGCAAGCTAGGGCTGAAATAACACGCCTCAGAGCTTCAGCAGAGCGACAAATCCTCAAGTCTGAACAACTAATAGCAGAGTTTCAAACCCAGCTACAAGCTACAGCAGAAGAGCAGGATGTAACAGCAATTATAGCAGGGCATAGAGATATAATTCAAAATGCAGAGATTGAGAATCAGGCACTACAACAAACTCGTTTTGAGCTTGAAGCTGATGCTAGAAAACTAGCTATAGAAGTTGGCCCAGTCAAATATATAGCAGAGCTAATATATACAGGATCAACTAATAATCATATATTAGAAGAAGCAGTTCGTTGGGTTATTATTGTATTGGTATTTGTATTTGATCCATTAGCTGTGATATTACTTATTGCGTCACAATATAGTTTAAAAGTTATCAATCCAAATTATATGTCATTATTTGATTTGTCATCTAAGCGAGAAGAAATAGTAGAACTGAAACCAGAACCTAAAAAAAAGAAACCTCAACTACCCAAAGAGGAAGAAGAATCAAAGCCTAAAAAATCATCTTTAGGCATTGATGTTGAGGCAGCAAGGGAATGGGTAAATCAAAATTTACATAGACATAGGACACTATGAGTGATATAAAACTTATCACACCACCAGATAGAATTTATGATAGAGCTTATACAGTATTATTAGTACATCCTAGTGAAGCAGTAAAGTATCAGCTACAAGAAACTATAAGAACATCAACTAAACACTATAATATTTACATATATGATATAAATACAGATGAGCATTATAATTGGTTGTTTGATGTTCATTTAACATCTGATATTACTATTGTAGAGCTTGATAATTTACCTGAAAATTTGAAATGTATAGAATCATATTTAATATCATTTCCTAATACATATTGGATTACACAGGGCGAGAATCCGTTATATAACAAAATAAGTTCTAATCGTATATATACATTAGAAGAAGTAAAAGTACACATAGGAGATTATGGCGAAGTACAATAGGTATCATGAACATACACCCTTTATCCCAGGTATTGCTGTAGTTGTTCGCAATGGCAACGTTGAAGCAGCCATGAGGAAGTTCAAAAAGAAAGTACAAGAAGAGGGCATCATACAAGAAGTCCGCAACAGACAGGAATACGTCAAACCATCAGAGAAAAGACGTAAAGCTAAGGCAGCCAGTCGGGCACGATGGCTAAAACGAATAGAAAAGGCCCAAAAGAAATAGATGCTTTTGTGTCTTTGATAAATATATTTGTCCAAGAGCAATAGTGCTTTGGACATTTATAGTGAGCGCCGAAAGGGCTCACAAACTAGTTCTTGCTTTTATAAGGAGAAACAAATGACTAGATTAACAACACTCGACTTACCTTCATTCACTCGCACATCAATTGGCTTCGATCGCATCTTTGACGAGATGGACCGAATGTTTATGAATAGTTCTGCGAACAATAGCTACCCCCCATACAACATCGCTCGTCTCGATGAGGATGCGTATGCTATTCAGGTAGCGGTTGCCGGCTTTACGGAAGAGGAACTGGATGTCACACTGGAAAAAGGCATCTTGCGTATTGAAGGCAGAGCACAGAAGACTGATGAGAACATTACATACCTGCACAAAGGCGTCGGGGCAAGAAGCTTCCGCAGGGAGTTTAGGTTGGCCGACTACGTTGAAGTAGTGGATGCTGGACTGAAGCACGGTATGCTTACTGTTACCCTCAAGCGAGTAGTGCCTGAGGAACTTCAGCCTAAAAAAATCAAGATTACTGGAAACAATGTTATTGACGGATTCGTTAACAAAGTTCTAGGCTAATCGTTGAAGGGGGCTTCGGCCCCCGTAACATTTAACACATAGGAAAACAATGAGTGAAGTAGAAGTAATTGAAAAACAAAAGACGGACCAAGATGTAAAGCGCTCAATAGACGAACCTGGTAAATACGATGTGATCTTTCTCAACGATAATCACACGCCCATGGACTTTGTTGTTGAATTACTAATGAATATCTTCCGCCACGATCAGGAAACGGCTAACGATATTATGTTTGATGTCCATGAGAAAGGTAGTGGAGTAGCAGGCACATACAGTTATGAGATTGCCGAGCAAAAGACTACAGAGGCTACTATGCTAGCCAGGCAAGCAGGATTTCCTCTTGCTATTCACATTGAAAAAACTAAATGAGTCTTAGAGATCTAACTAAACACTATCACCAAGAAGCAGAGCGTCAAGAGTTTGTCAGCGTATTGATGAGCGGGAAAATAAACCCTAATCTATATGCTACATATTTGTGGAATCAGTATTTTAGATATGACGCTTTAGAAAAAATAGCAACTACTCATGGATTATTGCGCGGATATTATGATGGCATTTGTAGAGCCCCTCATATATATAATGATTTCCGATCATTATGGAGTTACAATGGGCCTCCTGCACTAACATTAGGAACTGAAAAATATGTTCATCATATTATGTGGGGGATAGCTAGAACACCTGAATCACTAATGGCTCATATATATGTAAATCATATGGGAGACATGAGTGGAGGGCAAATGATTTCTTCACGAGTTCCAGGATCCAAAACTATGTATAAGTTTGAGGATGCTGAGAGTTACAAGGAATATATTCGTAGTAAAATTAATGATGAGATGCTACCCGAAGCAGCATATGCTTTTAGAGCGGCTACTAAATTATTCCAAGATATGATGAGTTTGAACATTGAGCGAACTGTGGAATAAACTAATATCAACACACAATGAAATTGAAAGCATTATCAATCATGAAGCAATTAAAGCTAGCAGTCCAAGTCCATTGGCAGGAACATATCCTGCTCTTCTTAGCGATACTCATTGGCATAACAGCCACGTTCGTAGGGCTCATGTAACTACACTAGACGCCCGTGAGACGAAGGGATTGTGGATGATGCATGTATGTGTGTTCCCAGTCCCAACTAACGATGCTCCTATATATGGCTTTGATGTAGTAGCAGGCAAAAACAAAATGACTGGAGCCTTCCACGATTTTTCCCCTACCCTAGATCCGTATCACCCACTACTAGAACAATACCGCAACTGGGTTGAAGGGTTTGTTCCTATCCGATCTCGCACTTTACCCGACTGGGCACAAGCTATATTCAGTGATAAAATGATTGCGGCAAGCAATGTGAATACTCTTGACGAAGCTAATGATGTATTAGATTTAGCTGTGGATAATCTACGGAAATATATGGTAGAAGTACCTAAATATACTGGCCCAGCTGATGCGTATAAAGTAGTAGAAGCACAAAATTTTTACTGTGATAACCAACGAAAAAATCCACACACTCCGAGAGTAATGGAGAGCTTAGGTATGCGGGAAGAGGATGTCACAACCTTTTGTCAGGATTTATTATTTCCTAAAATAAATATATAAAAGGAATAACGATGAGATTTTATGAGATTTTGAGTGAGGGCGGGCTAAAGTATAACGATAAGCTAAAGCATTATGGCAAGTATGCTTTGATGGTTATAGATGCCATCAAAGAAGGAGAACCATGGCCCATAGACCCAACAGAACGAAAAAAGCTAGGGATTGATGAAGTATATATCAAACCAGAATCAGCACAGGCATTTCAAGATGCGTTGTTTGGTAGAGGAATTGATCCTACTGACACTGATGCGCTAAATGTAGATGATGATGGATTCTTGATCCCAGCAGATTCAAATACAATCTATAAGAACGATAGAGGACATGGAATCAATTTCAAATTTGAGGTAGATCAAGAGCAAACAGGAGCTAAGATATCTACTATAGAATGGAGCAAATTAGAAAAAACTGCTGATATGTCCACAAAAGCTGGGTACAACAAAGGAGACATTACAGAGGCTATCCTTGGCGCTGCTGTTGGTGCTCGCTTTGTAAAGAGGGATGGCGGAGATGTCACTCCACGCGATATATATAATGTCATAAAAAGTTTTGATACTGAGCCAGTGCCTGGCAAATCTACAATGAGAGGCGTATATACAGCCCAAGTAGCAGAAGACTCAGTTCAAATTGAAGTTGTGCTTACTAGCAAAGGATTCCAAACTCTTATAAACAAAGTAGCATCAGGATCTCCAGATGCAACTATTGCTAATTTAGTAGCAAGCTCTGCCAAATATGTAAATGAAGATTCTGGCGTAGAGGCAGCCAACCAACGCATTATTAAAGACACTGGTAAAAACAAAGTGTTAGTCAAGTCAGATGGAACAGCGGATCAAAAAGGAACTAAAGCAGACTTGTTCTTATATGTAGATGATATGGATCATGCTATCAACTTATTATCACTAAAAGCAGGAGATATCAAGCAGTTTGGACAAGGCAGTGGCTATAAATTCTCAACTTATCAAGATCTATTTAGAACTACATTTGGCATAGAGATAGATGAGAAGTTCAGAGCAATGATGCAAAAAGGCGAGGACGAGAAAAACAAGCATCTAAATTTTCCAATAGTATTTGAGATCTTTAAAGATGTAGGAAAGAAAATACAAAGAGAATTAGCAGGCGATGATACCCAACAAGAATTTACATTTATACAACGAGTATTGAATGGTATACAAACTCATGCTACCAGAGGTGACAATAAAGTAGAAATGGTTATAGTTGGTGATGGTCCAAAAGCAGGTTATAAAAAATTGCGATTTGGAGAGAATCTAAAACTAGCTCTAAATGATTATGATATAGAAGCAGATGTCATAACTGATGGCGGGCAGCCACTAATTGAAATATTTGGTAAACGTGTAGGCACATCACTTGAGAAAAAATTTGCGAGAAAAAATGGCAGAATGGGTTTTGAACCAAAAATGATGCTATTTCAAGTAAGAACTAATAATAAGAAAAGTGAGAATACAATACGAAATATTATTGAGATGGGTCCGCTGCTAAAGCTATTAGCTACAGTAGATGATGTAATACCACAACAGCCGTTACCACAGCAAGCACCACCACCGCCACCCGAAGGAGTAAATTAATAGAAATAAGGATCATGGGTTTGATGTTCCCGAGATAGATAAAAAACATCAAAACACACATATAGACAGGAGGAAATAATGTTTAAATATGAAGTTGACTTTAGTAAAGGAAACTACGTTGTAGGATCCTTTGCGTATCCAAAATGCCCTTCTTGCGATAGCGCAAAAGAGCTTTTCAAAGAAAAAAATATCCAGTATATGTTTATACAAGCTGATAAGAAATTATTTGGCAAGGTTATGGGAGTAACTAAATCACAAACAGTACCGCAAATCTTCATGGAAGGAGAATATGTAGGCGGTTTTGAAGAACTTCAGGAAAAATTAGGAGACACACAATGAGAAATATCGTACCACAAGTAACATTTAAAACAAGAGTAAGAGACGAAAACGTAGGCGGTTCAAATCCATACCGCTGGCAAGACGTAACTAGCGATGATTATTTTAAAGGCAAGCGGGTAGTAGTATTTTCACTACCAGGCGCATTCACTCCAACCTGCTCAACCTATCAAGTACCAGGCTTTGAGCAAAACTATGATAGAATTCGCAACTGCGGTATTGATGAAATATATTGTATTTCAGTCAATGATTCATTCGTAATGAACAAATGGGCACAGGATCAACAGTTATCAAATCTAAAAATGATTCCTGATGGTAATGGCGAGTTTACACGAATGATGGGTATGCTTGTTGATAAGCGTCACTTAGGATTTGGATTGCGTTCATGGCGATATGCAATGATTGTGAACAATGGCGTTATTGAACAAATGTTTGAAGAGCCAGGCATCAACAATGTAGGCGCTGACGACGATCCATATGGGCAAACAAAACCAGAGACTGTATTACAGTATCTCGAAAACACTATGTAAGGTAATAAATGAATCGATTCTACAGAATAACATTGGAAGGATATGGAGGAGACTCCGTATATATAAAACTAACAAAAGAGGCTTACGATTACTGGTATAAGATTCGTAAAAACTCAGATGAAGATTTACTGCTAGACTATGTTTTAGAATCTGAAGATATTGATTCATTTGATTACATTCCTCTGTCAGCGGACTTTCTACTTGAAGATGAGGACGCTGACTTCCGTGCTACTTGGAGAGAGTCTAGAGCTATCATAACTAAACAATATGGTATTGATTATCGCTGTACAGAACTATCTGTATCTGAAGTATCATCAGATGCGTATAACAGCAGAGAGATCATACCGATATTAGAAAATGTATCACTAAATGATTATTCACAAGACTATCCAGCAATGCTAGCCAAACAAGTATTAGAAGAGACTGAATCGCATTATATGCTACAAGTATATTCTTCAGAAAAAGGAAAGTTCTTTGAAGGGGTAGTAAGAACAGATGATAAATTTGATCCTAACAAGCTAACCTTTTTAATGCGAGAATACTTTAACGGCGACTATATAATAGAGAATATCATGTACAATAGTGATATGATTGATTCACAAAACCAAGACATTATAACAAAAGGTGTTTCGGCATCTATCTGGCGTTCACGTTAATATAAAAGAGATTATGGAAGAACAAGTAGAAATAAAATATATTGTAGATGCTAAAGAAGTTTTTACACACGATCCTGACAACCCCGAACAAACTATACTAACTATACCACCCAATATAATAGAACAAGCTGGCTTCAAAATAGGAGATCAAATCAAAGTTTCTATTGGAGATCAAGGAACTATCATTCTAGAAAAAGCTAAATAGTAGCATAAAATAATATTGCGGGGATGATGTTTAGTATGTAAAGGAGGGTAGTTGTCTGGATAGATTTGAACATCTTGCGATGATGGGCTTTCTTATATTAGGTTTAGGGCTAATTCGTCTTGTAACTAATATGACTGGGCTAGTTCTAAAAGATAATATTTCTAAAGAATATAGCTTGCTTCCTAAAGTAGATCCAAATCTCGAGCCTAATGGAAGGCGAAAGCTCTCCATGTATGATACAAATGATGTTGAGTTTTATTGGGTTCATTCTATCTTTGTATTCATTACACTCTTTACAATCATTCTATTTTGGTGGACCTATTATCCTCTAAATGATTTAGAATTTTGGCCTGATAAAAATTGGACTCTCTGGACATATCTATTATTTTTAACAGTACCTATACTGATGTTTATGTTGTGTGAAGTATTAGCACCTCAACATCATAAAGACATTCGTGTAGATATGAAACGATATTGGTATCGTTATCATTCTGTTATATTAGGGTTAGCTTGGTTAGTACAGGTAGCTCTAATTTGTAATTTATTATTATTTTTTCAAGAACCATGGGACTCTATAAAACTAATAGGACGATATATTATGCTTTGTGTAATGTTACCTATGATTTTTACCCAAAACCATAGATTACACGAAGCTTTAATGTCTATATTTTTTATTGGGTTCCTATATATAATTGTTAAATATCACATATATACATAATGCCATATAAATTTACACACACTATAATAAACTATAAAGGCGAACACGCCTATGATCATATATATTATCAACTAGAGCATACTACCATAGGTATGATTAAAGCAAAGAACATGGCTCTAAATGAATACTACAAGTTACATCCCAACGCTGACGAAGAGAAGTATCTCAAGTTGAAAATGGCTGTCAAGTTTGTACCTCTGGACGATATCCCCCCGGATTATTTTTCTTGACTTTTCTGCTGTCCGTGCTATAATTAGAACTATACAGTAAATATTACTCCAACAAGGCTATTCAATGAAACAGTTTATCCAAAATTTGACAGTGACTGATCCCACAGGCGTTATTGAGAATATCTACGCTGACGGGCCCAACTTCACTATCAACCTCGACGCTACACAGGACGGTGTATATATTGAGGCAAAAACACGCTGGGAGAAAACATTCAGCGAGCATCAGATAGCCGTAGGTAGCGCCGTTATAGAATTTGAGACTGAGAACGACGACGTCAATAATGGAACTGTATTCGTCAATCGTGTTGATTGGGATTTGATTGAAGGCGTTGTAGCCTCAACACCCAATGAAGATACTCAAAAAATATATGAGAAAAAGGCTTGACATTATCCTCAACTATGCTATAATACAATTATACAGTAAATACATTAGCAACGCATAAGGAGATGGCAATGAACATAGTAACTGTAACAGGCGGACAAAAGGCGCAACGTGAAAAAGCTGAGTCCATGGCATACTATGTAATACAGAAGCTGATGCCACGCATGAAGACATTGAACATCGAAATCGAAATTAAGGATTTCGAAGGCGATGATTCCTGTGGCTATTGCCTGCCAGCTGGACACGCTAATACTAGTCGTCCAAGAGACTTTGAGATTGAGATCAATAAGTATTTGGACATGAGGACTATGCTCGAGACCGTAGCACACGAAATGGTTCACGTCAAGCAATACGCTCGCAAAGAACTGTTAGAAACTTCTGCTGGACGACACCGCTGGTTGAACGAGTGGTATGAGGAAGGCAAAGTAAGCTACTGGGACCTGCCTTGGGAGATTGAGGCACACGGTAGAGAATGTGGTTTGTTCGTGCGTTGGGCACAGGACAATGGTTATAACGGACACTGGACAAAATCTAGGAGATAATATGCTTACAGGTGTTAGACGCCCGCTCAGCCATATTGTAAAATTTGACAGAAGATATAAACCATCAAAGCCTATGTATTTTGAAACTCGAGAAGTAATTGCTGCAGCATTCGCTGCATATCGCCGTAACAATGGCTACCTCAAATCTGATTCCTTTGACTACCATAAGAACGTCTGGGTGTCATACGCCAACAAGAATTTAGTAAAGGATCACTTTGGCAGAAAAGGTGAGGTAACTACACACAAGCTCACAGACTTGGAACTCTCACAAGAGGATTATGACAACGCAGACATGGCGTTGGATCACTTCAAGAAATATACATTCAAATCTCTTGGTGTAGTAAATAGTAGTAACGGACTGAGCCAGTTCCAACAAGATGTGCTTGCTGCTATCTCAAATGAGGAAGGCGTTGAGAAGAATCTTATTGGACTTGTTGCCTATATCCCCGAGCTAGTAAAGCGTGAGAAGAATGAGGCTGCTGCCAAAAAGACTATAAAATCTGATTACAGTGACAGCACACACCAAGGCACGAAGGGTGATAAAATTGAGGGTGACTTCACAGTATTAGAGAAGAAGTTCATCCATAGTGTTGGGCGTTATGTGTATTCACTAGGTATGAATGGCAACTTATACGGAGCTTGGAGCACTAACCTTCAAATGGAAGTAGGTTCAACTTATACTTTGTCTGCTAAGATACGAAGTCATGGACAATCATTCAAATATAAATTTCCCGAGACTCAACTCAACTACGTCAAATCTAAAGGATAATATGCCAAACTTGGTACCCATTGTTATTGAACACGAAAGTCGTGGCGAACGCTCATACGACATTTACAGCAGGCTGCTAAAGGATCGCATCCTAATGCTAGACACAGATGTGAATCAGCATTCCGCATCGCTTATTGTCGCTCAGATGCTGTTTTTAGAATCCCAAGCACCTGATAAGCCCATTAGCTTTTATATCAACTCTCCAGGCGGTTCTGTTACTGCTGGGATGAGCATTTATGATACTATGCAGTTTATCAAAGCACCTGTCCATACTATGGTTATGGGGCAGGCAGCATCTATGGGATCACTACTAGCCGCAGCAGGCGAGCCAGGCTTTAGAACTATGCTGCCATACTCAAGGCATATGATTCATCAGCCTCTGGGCGGAGCGCACGGACAAGCCTCTGATGTAGAGATCCAATACAAGGAGCTACAGCACTGGAAAGAAATACTAACTGAGATTTACGCTATTCACACAAAGCAGAACGTTGATAAGCTAACTGCTGATATGGATAGAGATAACTTTATGTCAGCCAAGGATGCTGTAGCATACGGGCTTGCTGACAAGATTATACAGAAGAGAACCTAGATACTGATAAATACAGTACATTCAGGAGACTCTAATGAAACTACTTAGATACATACTGTTTGCTACTGTATTATTACCTTTAGGCGTGTGTGGTGCTACACCATCACCTGCTCAAGAGAACAGTGGCGGACAAACACAGGCATATATTCAACATCATTATGAGATGGTTGTCCAACGGCGTCCATACTCTGAAAAAGTTTGTTATGAGAAGGAAGTTCCTGTAATGAGCAATCGCCGTGAGGAAGGCACATTAGATGCCGGCGGTGCTGTTCTCGGAGGAATTATTGGTGCTGTTATAGGAAATAACGTGCCAGGAGCTAATGAAGTGACTACCGGATTTGGAGCAATAGCAGGATCTGTTATTGGTGGTGATGTTGCTGAAGGCGATCCTAAGCCAACAGGCAAATACCGCATTGAGCGAGAGTGTCGTAGAGAAAGTCGTTACAGGGAAGATAGAAAACGTGTTTATACACATTCTACAGTAACTTTTTGGGATGATAAACTTCAACGTAATATTACTTTAGAATATCAAAGATGATACCATCAGACAGCACAGTATTACAAACACTTCAGCAAATGATGTTTGTATTAGAGCATCAAGTTAAACAAAAACAAGAAGACTATTTAATAGCTAAGAACGAATATAAGATAATAAGTCAACAATATCAAGATATACGAACTTTATACGAAGAGAAATATGCACTTCTTAACATTGAGACAGACTAAACAAATAGCATATATACTATTAGTATATATTACCTATGTTCTTATAGGAGTCGTTGGTGCTTCCTATATTAAGATTATATGGGTAGCTTACGGAGACACAATTCGCGATGTATTATATAGTATATTTGGACTCTTTCAATTTGGAAGTGGAACATTATAAAGATAAAGATGAGGCATTAGAGCGTATTAGTTGGCTAATGTCTAATGATTCGTATATAAGCAAAGATAAAATTGAACTAATATATGGAGATAGAATATTTCTCCATATAGAAGAAACTCGATCTATAAAGGTATCTGAAGATGTCAAATAAAAATCATATTATGATGCCATCTTTTTACAGAGGTTTCTTTGATTTTTTTGGTAGAGGAAAATTTACAGCTATAACAGTATCTAAAGACACTGCTTGGTATTTGAACTTCAATTCATTAGATAATAAAGGATTGCGAGCGCACGAAGAAGTGCATATGGATCAATATGAAAAACATGGCACTGTCAAATTTATTGTGTTATATGTTTGGTATAGTATAAGATATGGATACCGAAACAATCCGTTTGAAATAGAAGCACGGGAGATATCTGGTTATGGCTGATTTTGATTTTGACATATCTAAAGTTATTATAGCATTAGATAATATGTCTGTTACTAAAGCTGACAAAATAATAGAAGAATATAAAGATAAAGTATATGGATTTAAGATAAACCATTTGTTAGATGGATTTATTAGAAAGTATAGAAGAAATATATTTTTAGATTTCAAGTTACACGATATTCCAAATACAATGAATCTTGTAATTGAAAGACAAATCAAAAGTTATACTTCTATGATGACAGTTCATATGAATAACTCTGAGGCAGCATTATCAAAACTTCAAAAATACACTGATAATATAAAACTATTAGGAGTAACAGTTCTTACATCTATGTCTGAGGATGAATGTAAAGAAATATATAGCAAGTCTATAGAAGAGATGTATGAGCGTTCAATATCCCTAATGATAAAGAATAAATTTTGGGGAGCTATATGTTCACCAAAGGATTTAGAATATTTTAAAGATGTAAAACATTTGAAGAAAATATGCCCCGGCATACAAATGACTCCAATGAACAATGATCAGGTTAGAACTGCTACACCTCAAGAAGCACTTGATGCTGGAGCCGACTATCTCGTAATGGGACGAGCATTTATTGAGAGATTAGATGAGGATTTTCACAAACAGCACTGAAGGCGATGAGATGGAATTATATGCGGCTTGCTGCTGTAACCATCCAAGTCATGTAATCAAAGTGTCTCATTATCCTGAAGATGATGAACTATGGATTTCATTCGTCAATACTCCTAGGACATTCACTGAGAAAGCAAAAGCTATTTGGAATATCCTATTTGATGGAGGAGACACCGTTCATGAGGTATTGCTAGACGAAGATACTTGGCCCGTATTGGCTGAGAAATTAGCTACCCGCGCCATTGGGAAATAAATACTATAAGGAGAAGCTAATGGCTGATGGAATAGATGATAAAAAGTTTGATTCGTTTATAAAAAATGCTATGAGTAACTGGCACCATGCTAGAAACTTGACAACTATGAATGAAGACTTAGAAAAACTAATGACTATTGTAGAATTACAAAATGAAATTATAAAGCATCTAGTAGATGACTTTGATCCGCATATTGGGAAGCGGCTAAAAGCTATAGAGGAACAATTTGCAACCATATCTAAAAAATGAAGAAAGCAACAATAATAACAAAACTCCGAGATGGGATAAAAGATGTTCAAGGAGATGCAATACTGCAATCTGTAGGACACGATTCCAAAATCACTCGCATTTCCGTAGGGCAATCCTTTTATCTCGAAATGGAGGATGATGTCAGCGTTGAAGATCTAGCTAAAATATTTGTAAACGATTTATTATATGATTATACAATCCGAGATATAGAACAAACAGGACCGGATGCTAACGCCAAATGAGTTAGATATAGTAAAAACTAGGTTAGGGCGAGAGCCTAGTAAAACAGAACTTGCCATCTTTGATGCTATGTGGAGCGAGCACTGCTCATACAAATCGTCAAAGATTCATCTCAAAAATTTATACAATTACAATCAAAAAGTATTACACGGACCGGGTGAGAATGCTGGAGTTATAGACTTTGGTGACGGAGACAAAATTGCTTTCAAAATTGAGTCTCATAATCATCCATCATATATAGAACCTTATCAAGGTGCCGCTACAGGAGCCGGTGGTATTATCCGTGATATATTTACTATGGGATTCCGTCCTATAGCACTAACTAATGAGCTATTCTTTGGAGACCCCACTGACGGGCAAAATAAACGCATTATAGAGGGCGTAAATGATGGTTTGAGTGATTACGGCAATTGCGTAGGTATTCCGACACTACAATCCAAAACAACATTTGCTGAGTGTTATGCACACAATCCATTAGTCAATGCGTTATGTGTTGGATGGACTAACGGGCGGGTATTTACTAATACTCCAAACAAGTTGGGTGATGTATATTATGTGGGTGCTAAAACAGGACGAGATGGCATTGGTGGTGCTATTATGGCATCAGAGACTTTTGGAGATGATACTGACAAGCGTCCTACAGTCCAAGTGGGCGACCCATATATGGAGAAGCTACTTATAGAGGCTAGTTTAGAACTCTTCGCTACGGGGAAGGTAATAGCAGCACAGGATATGGGAGCAGCAGGTATCACTAGCTCATCAACAGAAATTGCCCTGCGTGGCGGGATGGGAATGATACTTGATTTAGACGGCGTCCCGTTACGCCAACCCATGGAGCCATGGGAGATACTGCTGTCTGAATCACAAGAGCGAATGCTATTTGTAGTAAATAAAAAAGCTGGCAAGGACGTATTAGGTATATTCCGTAAATGGGATCTAGACTGCCAAAAGATTGGAGAACTCGTAGAGGGCGATTCTTTTGTTGTTAGACAGCATGGAAACGAATACTGTAATATCCCTTTGTCAGCTCTCGAACCACCAGAACTAAACAGAGAAACAGCACATCGTCTTACAAAGCATAATAAAGAACATAAAGAATACGAGTATGATTATATCAGACCTCGAAGGCAATATGACACAGAGGTAATGGGAAACACTGTAATGGGTATTCACAATGAAGTTGGCGTTGTAAAACTTCCAACATCAAATAAAGGTGTTGCTATTGTTACAGCGAGCTTTCCTCATCTTTGTGATTTCAATATTGAAGAAGGTACATTACATGCCATAACATCTATGCTAGAAAAATATAGACGATTAGGTATAACACCTATGGCGATGACTAACTGCTTAAACTTTGGAAACCCTGAGGTACACACTGTAATGGGAGACTTTAAGAAATGTATTAGAACAATGAGCGATGCCGCAAAGTATTGGGACATTCCTGTTGTTAGTGGCAATGTTAGTTTTTACAATGAAACAAGTGGCAAAAACATTATGCCTACACCTGTTATAGGTATGCTTGGTTTAGTTGAGGATGTTTATGCGTTTTAAAGGTTACAAAGTAGGTGTAGTTATATTTCCAGGATCTAATTGCGATGCTGAAACTATTAGGCTATTCAAATATCTAGAGATGGATGTAAAAAAGCTATGGCATAAAGATCCAGCACCTGAATTAGATATGTATGTATTACCAGGTGGGTTTTCGTATGGGGACTATATGAGAGCGGGTGCGCTGGCAACATATAGTCCCATAATGCGAGATATCAAAAAGTATGCTGAGGATGGCAGAAAGGTGCTTGGTATATGTAATGGATTTCAAATACTATGTGAAGCAGGCATCCTGCCTGGCACTCTTACTAGGAATGACAGTAATAAATTTTACTGTGGTTGGATGATGTTCCGCAATGGGAATATGGACCATTATTACCTACCACTGGCGAACAAGGATGGTAAATATATATCAGATCGCGAAGTAAATATTGCGTATAAGTATGCCTATATGGTAGACAGTAGCTATGTTGAGATTGCTGGTGTTTACAACGACAAGGGCAATGTATTAGGCATGATGCCACATCCAGAACGAGCATTTGAAAAACATCACTCATCAGATGATGGTGTAAAAGTTATTGACAATTTTGTAAATTTATAAAAAGGATCTAAATGATTAATCTAAAAAAAGCTCACAAGTTACAAGAACTACTCAGAGAGGCTCAGCATGAACTCAAAAAGCCTGACAATGAAGTAGATGCTATGACAGTTACTAACTGGGAAGCAAAAGCTGATGCCCTGTTAGATGAGCAACATAAAAAAATAATTGCCCTCATTGAGATTGAGGAAGTCATTGCCGAGATCCGCAATGCTATCGCAACTACTAATGCCAAAGTTGGCATTAACTTGATCCTCGGAGAAATCAGAGGATTAGATCATCAAATTCGTCTTCTAGATCTCGCTGCGTCATATGATATTCGTGATGACAAAGATGTTATTGAGAAGCGAGTTGAACTGAAAAAGCAAGAGCTAACTAAATCTGATAGATTTGGTATGAGCTCTAATGCTGTCAATGTTTCTGTCTTTACCCAACAGTGGAGAGATGATATGCTAACACAATTAAAGCAACTAAAGAAACGACGACGGCAACTTGATGATAAACTCCAAGAGTTTAATGTGTCCGCAAAGATTGAGCTGTCTCAGCCTGCTTTGGATTTGCTAGTCAAATACGAGCTAGACTGATTCAGCCGGGATGGTGGAATAAGACGAGTCATATATGATAGCTGAGAACTATCTCCAAGAGCTATACTGGCATTGGGCTGCTATATAAAGGCGAAACTGTTGTTTGTTGTTATAGTTTAACTGCCTGGCTGTTGTTGAAATAGCCGCCCTGCTTGTGTATTGTGCTTTGTTGAATGTTCCTTGCTCGACACGCATCCCCATCCCACTCCCCCTCACTTTTTGGTTGACAAATTGGATTAATCGTGCTATTATTATAGTTATACTATAATAATAAACATTGAGGAAATATGCGACGATTCCTACTGATGCTACTAGCATCTACATTTATAGCAGCATCGCCCGCCACGGCTATGAGCCATATTGAAACTTCTAGTGGAACTATGATAGTGTTCGATGATGAGAATGAATTCTGGGGACACATTCTTACACAAACTATTACAGATACTCTAAGTAAGTTCAGCCCAAAGCAGACTTTTTCGTTACAGTATAAAGAACTGTTATTAGACTCTCAGTTCATTATGTCTGTTGGATTACCTGACATGGATCTTAAACTCCAAGCACCATTGTCTATTTTAAATAGTAAATTCACTGGAATTTTATTTAGTGCTGAGTGGAGATTCTAACTAAATATTATAGGAAGGAAAGCCCATGGCAGATTTTATATACAGTATGTTTGTCTTTGCTCTTTCATTGAGCGCACTGGCTGGCATACTATTTCTTATTATAGTGTATTTTAAGAAAACCGAAGAGGACATAGATAGAGAAATAAAGGAAGAACATGATAAGGCCGGACAAAACACCATCGGGAAATAGTCCCGGAAGACATGTCTTAGAAATGTCACTATATCAGGCTGAGATTCAGTCTTATCCTGATTGGCATCACTATGGCATTAGATTTATTTTATTGAAGTATAATACTTGGTATGGATCATTATTTGAGATTCATTTTGGCGAGCGTGGAAATGGATACGAAGTAGATTATCTAGACTTTCTATTTTTACGATGCTTGGTGAAAAAATCTAAAGATTTGGACTTTAGTAAATTTTTATTACCTTGGCAACTTACTGACAAGTTGGTAGCAAAGTTTTTCCTAAATCCAATTTGGAAATCTGCTATGACTTGGCTTGATGATAATGTATTTCCTAAACAAAGTAGAATAAACAACGAAATACGAAAACACCGTCACATGGCTGATCATGGAATGTAATAATTACACACCAGTACAAGAAGAGCTCGAAGAAATTAACGAGCTCTTGAAGGATATCAACCACCAACCACACGGACAATATGATGAAGATGACATTGAAGATTCTGTTAGTCTCCGTCCTATTTGGATCGCTTACGCAAATAGCATATGCGACTCCATGGAAGGACGATGCTAAACAAGCATTCCTAGAAAGTTGTATTGGACACGCTACTAGTGATCCACGTATTACAGCAAAATTTACATTTGAGCAAATTCACAAGACATGTGTCTGCGTTCAAGATTACTATGATTACACTTATACCCATGAACAAATGGTGCTAAAACTGCTCAACTACACTGACGCAGAGGGCGCAGAGATTGCTGAAGTAACATCACGATGTCTGATTATGACAACGAATGTTGGCAATGAAAACCCTAATCTAGGTGTACGTCCAAAAACGCCATTGGAGACAATGAAGGCACTTTAAGGCTTGACAATGGACGTTTCATATGCTACAATTAGAATTATACAGTAAAGTTTTTACTTTACAATTCCCCCAACAATATTTGAGCAAGACTATGTTCAAAAAATTTGCTGTCCTCTGTGCTGCTATGATGTTCTCATCCTCAGTGGCAGCAGCATATGAACTTCCGCCTGTACCTGATTCTATGTCAGATACTGAAATTGCAGAGTTCATCCAATCACTAAAACCTACACCTGCCCCAACCATTGACATTGATATGTATGTTCCTTGGACTGAGGAGAATATCAATACATTTTCTCAAATGCTATATGATGCTGCTAAGTCAGATGGCAACTGGGATGATAACATCAGTGACGACGGGCTTCATGTTTTAACGAATTGTATTACTAACTATTATTCTGAGAGGATTAGCTACCGTAAGGCATTGGTTTATTATGATACAATGTCGCCTATGGCTCGTCAAGAGTTTGATATGGTTCTACAACGGTGTTTTCAGTTTGCGTTAGAAAACGAAAATACTTTCATTTAAGTTAAATACTATAAGGTAATTATGAAAAAGTTTATTATTGGAATTGCATTGGTTCTTACGCCATTTTTGAACAACACTGCAACAGCAACAGAGCTGACAGATTTTCAGGTAACCAATCGTATGGTTGAGTTTCTAGAAGCATCGAAAGAAATGATGGATCTAGCTATTCAACTTGAGGCTGCCAAGCTAAGATATGCGAATGCTAAAATAGGATATGAGGAAATCAAAACAGACAGTGACATGAGAGGCAAAATTTCAAGGAGCCTCAAAAAAGATGGACCTGTTGCCATTAAAGATTATAACAAACTTGCAGCGGCTCATCGTGAGTCACTGGCCGAATACAAAGTCTATAAAACAAGGAAGCAAGTCGCTTCCAACTAAGGAAACATATGAAAAAATTTATTACAGCAATTGTTGCTGCCATGATGTTCACATCTACTGTGGCAGTAGCTAATACAACAGACGCTATTAATCAATACCAAAGCACAAACACAGACTCCGTAGCACTCAAGCCAGTGGAGAAAGAAGACAATGGCGCAGAAGAAGCAAGGAAGGCTTTTGTAAAGCTAACCGAGGAAGTTATTGAGAATGCCAAGTTGGTAAGATTTCTAGGCGCTCATTGGTCCGTTGCTCATACTGAACATCAAAGGCTGCTTCTACTAAAGCAAAAAGCAGAAGCAAAGTCTAAATCATATGAACAACGAATTGGCAAAATTGTAGATGAGCAAGCGGATCTTACTAATCGTTCAATTGCTCTTGTAAGAGAGTTACAAGCAAAAATGGATCCCGACGAGTTCAATAAACTTCGTATGGAATTCATTGTGCCTCACGCTATCCAGCTTGAAACTATGAAGCAAGCATCTATTCAATTTGTTCAGAGTGTTGAAGCTAGTCATCAGAATGTAGCTAACAATCCTGACGTTTTGACTGTTGAAAACCATATTGCCCTTACTAAATATGATAATAAACAGTTAGAAAAATTTCTTAAACTGAGCGGTAATACTATTACTGAGTAACTAATAAGGATCATATGTGTATGCGAAAGTTTTTATTGACATTTGGAGTTGTTGCGGTTCCTTTTGTAGCCCAAGCACCAACCGTATTTACACCTGAGCAACAGGTAACAATAATTGACGACTCTGTTAGCAGTCAGGTAGCAGTAGTTGAAGAAGTTGTTCCTCAGCCATCTCTCCAACTAAATACAACTGTTAAACAAGAGCTTGATTCGTACCATGTTGTAAAAGAGTGGGGACGATATAAGGTGATAAACGTAGATAACGTCTTAGAGGTTCCTGAATTCTTCAAGAGAAAATCTGAGGCTGTTGAGTTTGCGAAGACAATGAACGGCATACAACTAATAAGCAACTAATGATCCAAGGAAAAACAAAAACCCTTGAGCCATTTGAGGATGGCTTGAGGGTAACTACTAAAAACTCCCTGACAGCAAATGACGCTGCTAAACGAGCTGACGCAAATGTAGCAGTATACAAAACTAGCCAAACCTGCTCTGTATTCGAATTCCTAAACAATCATAATATACCAACACATTTTATCAAGAGGCTTGATGACACTTCCTTCCTAGTAAAGGAATGTGACATGATTCCTTTAGAATGTGTAGCTCGTTCTAGAGCGTATGGTAGTTTCCTCAAACGACATCCAGAGTCAAAACCAGGACAAAACCTCTATTGGACTAATCTAGAGTTCTTTCATAAACTAGCATATATCAAAGAATCTAATGAGCTAATACCAGAAGATGAAGCTCGAGAGAAATATATGCGACAATATGATCCAGCGGATGGTGAATGGATCACAGAGGTAATCACAGATCCATTCATCTTGTTTAATTGGGGAGAGTGGAGAGAACAGAAACGTGAGTCAACAGATAAAAAAGGATTTAGAATGCAATTTTATAATCCTAAGGCTCCACTGATTCCAAACGAATATCTTATAATAAAAGAATCAGATATTAGCCCAAAAATATATGATGTTATAGCAGAGCAGATGAGCAATATTTTTAACTTGCTAACACGAGCTTGGATGAGCTATGATGTTGAGCTTATAGATATAAAACTTGAATTTGGATACCTAAAACAATCACGTGAAGTAGTATTAGCAGACGTTGTGGACAACGATAGCTGGCGTATATGGCCCAGTGGTGATCCTACAAAGCAGTTAGATAAACAAAGTTTTAGAGACAATGAGCCACTCAGCGATGTTGAGGAAAAATATCGTATAGTGGCAGATTATACGGATAAATTTCCGCAACTAGGATTAGAACTATGAAATATCAAAGCGCAGGCGTAGATATTCCATTAGCTGAACAACTCATAAAAGACATCAGTGGGTTTTCAGATCAGATTGGAAAATATGCTGCTACATACGAACTACCGCCATGGGAGCGAAGTGACTTAGTTGCTGCTGCCGATGGTGTGGGAACTAAAGTTATACTGGCTAAAAAAGCTAAAGAATTATACAATCGCCCGTTGAATAGCATTGGGCAGGATTGTGTAGCTATGGTATTCAACGATATGCTATGTGAGGGCGCCAAGCCTTTATTCTTTCTTGACTACTATGCTACTAATAAGTTGGATCCATCAGACTACCGCGAAGTGCTCGATGGAATGCGTGATGCTTGTAGTGAGATGAACGTAAAGCTAATCGGCGGAGAGACTGCTGAGATGCCAGGTATGTTTGCTACAAATGCATTTGATGTGTGTGGATTTGGCGTGGGCGTAAAGCGTCAAAGACACTATGGCTTTCCTAAAGTTGAAAGTGGAGACATGATTATTGGGTTGCCTAGCAACGGAGTTCATAGTAATGGGTTTTCAGTTATTCGCAAGATCCTAGAAGAGATTGAAGTAGATGAGGATTTTATGAATATGCTGCTAGAGCCTACACCATTGTATTTCAAACAAATTGATTTACTATATAAGAATTTTGTAGAAGTAAAAGCTATCTCACATATCACTGGCGGAGGATTGCGTAACCTATTGAGAGTTATGCCAAAAGACTTGTGTATTCAATGGAAAGATTTTGGCAGTCCGTTTTATGCTCATCATGATACATTTGAATGGATACAAGAGTATAGCCAAATGAGTGATGAAGATATGCGTGATACATTCAACTGCGGATTAGGTATGATACTTATTGTAAATCCACGTCCAAATATTCCTATCCCAGTAGAAGATTATATTGAGTTAGGAACGGTTGCTTGAAAGAAATAACAGTATTAGCCAGTGGGCGGGGCACAAACCTTGCAGCTATTATAGAGAGTGGTATAAAAGTATCACACGTGGTAACAGACAATCCAGAAGCAGGAGCATTGGACATTGCTAACGATGCTGGAATATTTTGGTCCTTAATACAAAAAGGTCCGCAAACTAGAGAAGACTGGGGTAAGACACTTGTGAGTGTCATAGGAAGTCCAGACTTGATTGTTTGTGCTGGATTCATGCGTATATTGCCCGCTAATGTATGTAAGGAGTATGAGGACAAAATCATAAACTTACATCCTAGCCTGTTGCCAGCTTATAAAGGCTCAACACGGGCAATACAGCAAGCCTACGCGGATGGTTCAACAGAGTATGGTGCTACTGTTCATTATGTTACGGAAGTAGTTGATGACGGGGAAATTATAGCACAGGAAGGATTCCAAGTTGAACCAGATCATAATTATACACTAGAAGAGATTGAGGCGAGAGTTCACGAACTAGAGCATCGCCTATTACCTGAAACTATCAAAGACATATTATATGAACACACTACCAGAAGCTCAGGATTTTACTGATGTCGCACTGACACAGGTCCAAACTAAAAAAGTCGCTGTAAAGGGTGCCATGGAGCATCATGTCAGTCTAGCTAGAGCTAGGCTAATTGAACAGGCGCTACTACTAAAGAAGCAGCTAGAAGAATTACAGGATCGAGAAGAGCTAGCAAAGTTTATATACTCTGCTCACTACTATTTCGAACCAGTAATGATGAAGACATATTCCTTATATAAAAGTGAGGAAGCCGTCACCCTGTCGCTAATCCATCCAGACGAGTGGGATACCGATCCTAGCCCACTTGGAGAGTTTATTTACAATGTCCGGCAATTAGGAGATTCCACTTGGGAGATCGTATATCCGGACGAAGTATGATAAATATAATAGAGCTTGACATTTATTCAAGCTCTTGTTATAATTAGAATTATTACACTAAAAATAGGATTTACTATGGATAGGCAAAGGGCTCGTAAAGAGATATACAAACAAGCCAAACGACTCCAAGAGTCGTATATGCTACCTTTGGACAGTAATGTGTACATCCATTGGAATGGAAACTCACCTATTGTCTTACCCACTCGAACAAATGGGTATGGCATTGTTAATACTATAAAGTTAGAAAAGATTTTATCGAAGCAACTTATTCTAATATGACAACACAGGACCATATGGAAGAATCATTATTGAAACTTATTGAAAAAGCCCGCCAGCGTTATGACTGGAAGGCATACGATAATCATCTTCGTAGGCTCTGTGAATACAGGCTAGACAAAAGGAGTAAAAATTGACTAAAGAAGAAATGTTAAAAGATGAATTGGCGTATTTGGAATCACTAGACACTGTTACAGTTTCAGATCAAGTAATTGAGGATTTGTTTGCTGGTAAAGAGTATACTAGAATTCCACGCTTCTTTCATACACAAGGACAAGTGCTAACGAAAATATTATTATCGTTAGACAGAGCTCATGTCAAAGCTAAAAAAGAAATTGTTTATGCTTTAGACAAAGGAACTTTAGTTGCGTTTATTCCTGTAAAAACAAAACCAACTATCAAATCACCATCGGAGGTGTTTTATGACAGGTACGAATAAAAAGTATTTACACTTAGGTATTATAGAATGGTGGCAGCTAGATTGCTCACTTGGACTAGAAATGCTGCCCATTGAGGTTAATGATTACAGCGGAGCTTTTTTCGCATACGAACAAATAAAGTCAGAGGACAAATGGACTACGGTACATTTTGACTTGCTCTATTGGAATATATGTGCTACTATTATAGATAAAGCAGCCAAAGATTGGGATGCTATGTTCGACGTAACACTATAACTATACAGGTATCATGGGACGCAGAATCAAAGCTAAGGACCACGGACTTACTACACGTCCGATTGACTCGCTACGAGCTGAGTGCAAGAAGTATAATCAAGAAATGCGTGATGCTGGCTTGCCACATCTGCAAAAACCCATCAATGAGTATCTAGCGTATAAATACGGTAGATGCAAGCCGAAGAGCAACACAAACGCAGCGGTCCGTAACGACCCACACGCTCAGCCCTTGTATCGGCGTACAGAAACCCATGTCCCCAGTATGAACAGCGGCTCTATGGTTGCTGGCAAAACTGAGGAGCGTGTCTATACTGGCTCTGTTGTCAAAGGTTTAGGCACGATGCACAAATCCAATACTACTGTTGTTATCAACAAGGATGTAGCTAAAGACTTGGCAACTATGCGACGAGGCTGATGCGTAAATATAGAACCTACCACTTCACTACCTATACAGATAGCGGATACGAGCTTGATATCATTATGACTGATGATGATGTTATTAGGAGTGATTGGGGTAGGAACTATTTTCTAACAGTAGCAAACCCAACAGAAGAACAATGTATAGAGAAATGGAAAGAAACCTTTATGGCAACTGAGATAGAAGACTCATTATGAAAGTATATTTAGGACCACCACAGGCATTTAGATCCCCTTTTGCAAAAATGCTCGCCCGTGCTTGGAATGATAAAAAATTATCCGACGAAATGTATGAAACGTTGGATATGTTTGATACTATATTTGAGACTACTATAAATAAAATCCTATCCCCTATTACTGCAACATATGTCAAAGTAGATAATTATGATGTATGGGGAGCAGATACTACACTAGCACATATTATTCACCCCACCCTAGTAAAACTAAAAGAAAAGAAACAAGGTTCTCCTCAAGTTGATAATGACGATGTGCCTGAGGAATTGAAAGCAACCGAAGAAGAGCTTCGCCTATACCGTGAAGCAGCAGAGACAGATGACAAATACCATGATAGATTTGACTATGTAATAAGCGAAATGATTTTCGCATTTGATTATGTCAAAAATGAAAAACAATTAGATTTTGAAGAGTATACTGAAGAAACTCATGCTCGGGCTCAAAATGGATTGAGACTCTTTGGCAAGTATTATTTTTCACTATGGGACTAGATGGATGATTATATATGTAGATATCGACGGAACTATCTGTTCGCAGCAAAAGAGTACGGAATATAATTTAGCAGAGCCAGACTATTGTAGAATTGATAAAGTCAATAAACTTTATGAGGACGGACACACTATACACTATTGGACAGCAAGAGGAACACGCTCAGGCATAGATTGGACAGATGTCACGAAATCACAGCTAGAAGAATGGGGCTGTAAGTATCATGATTTGACTGTAGGTGAGAAGCCGCATTTTGATATGTATATATGTGACAAATCTGTAAATGCTGATGACTGGTTCTCTAATGGGATGAAACTCCTACAGCCTAAAAACTAATGAATATACCTACAGACATATTGCGTGAGCTACGCTATCAAGCAGAGACGAAAGTAAAGCTCACACTATATAAGAGAGTGGAATGTAGATTCCTTCCATCACTGGGAATCGCAGACTATTTCGAATCCTTTCAGGATCCTACTTACGGGTATATAGGATCCGCACATTTTCGTTGGGAGAACGACGGCTTCCAAGCAGACTGGTTTGATACTGCTTTAGAGCTACTACAAAGAGCAGAGGAGGTCCAAGAAGCCAAAACACGCCTATATGATGAAGAAAAAATCCTTCAAGCCCACCAAAACTTTTTGACAAAAATTCTAAATAAAAGTCTTGACAAAAGCCCAAATACTCTATATAATTAAGAATATAAAGTAAATAATTAATTAACTAGACGATGGGACGATATGAACGGACTCACAATATTTGACATAGATGAAACATTATTCAAAACTAAGGCACTAATCAATGTAATACACGATGGCTTTGTTGTAAGAAAGTTGGACAACCAAGAGTTCAACACATACGAACTAGGGCCAGGTGAGAGCTATGATTTTTGCCAGTTTCGTTCAGCTGAAGTATTCAACAAGACTTCAGAGCCCATCAACAGAATGATAGCTAAGTTGAATGCTATTGTAAAGAATGCTAAGAAGGTAGGCTCAAAAGTTATTATTGTAACAGCAAGAGCAGACTTTGATGATAAAGAGCTATTCCTCGAAACATTTAGAGAGCAAGGAATAGACATTGACAATATTTACGTTGAGCGAGCAGGCAACGTAGGAGGAGAGTCCTCGGCTGAGAATAAGCGAGTTATTATAAAGCGATACTTAGACGAAGGTACTTACAGTCGAACCAGACTGTATGATGATGCTACATCCAACTTGGATATGTTTTTAGATTTAGCTAATGACTACCCTGAGATTGAGTTTGAAGCACATTTTGTAACACACGAAGGAACTACAAGGAGATATAGATGATCAAAAAATTTATTGCTACAGTGCTAATGAGTATGGCACTGAGCGGGACGGCACTTGCTGTAACAGCAGAAGAACAACAGGAAAGACTGATGACAGTCTATTCACATCTGTTGGACTTTAGACCCAGCCGCCCTGCAGCAACGGCACCAGCTGGAACAGTTGAGGCAGAAGTAGAAATACTACATATGCCAAATGTTGATAACCGCGTGGGTGTCAAAGAAGAGCCAATTGAAAGTATGCCACTCATTCCAAGGTTTAGGGCAAGATACTTTGCGAATGACTTTTTATATGGCGGAACAGGCTTTCAATTTCCTGTCGAGTTTGAGGGTTACAAGTATGGCTTTTTAGCAGGCGAGCTAGGCGTGATATATCCAATGCACGAACGAGTTGCTGCTAACATTCGCACATACTACTCAGACAGTCGCATTACAGGGCCCGTTACGGAGGTTGATGCGGATGACGAGTTCACAGCTCTACAGATGGGAATTGATGCTAGCGTTGGGCTAAATTTGCGCCCGGTATATTTGAGCGCAGGCTTAGGTTATTCCAAACTAGATTCTACACTAGATATTGAAACTGATGGTGTAGAACTTGAACTTGAGAAGAACTACAAGTATGTCACAACTAACCTGTCATATGATGTTGCTGATTACACTCGTTTAGGTGTAACACAGAACTTCACGGATGGCGGTATCCTACAACACTGGGCTTTCAACGTAACCCAAACATTCTAAAGGTAATATGCTTAGAGCATTACTGGCTTTAGCTATAGGCGCATCTCTTATTGGGTGCGCTGATGTTGATACACTTGGTGACGAAGAACCTGATGAGACTGTAGTAGTTGGAGAACCAACTTGGGTAAATGGCATTGGCGCTATTATACTTACTAAATGTGCCAACTGTCATTCACCTGACGCACTATACGCTCCATCGAATACGCCAAAGTATTTAGATTTCTCCAGTGAGGAAGGCGCTGAAGCGGCTGCTCCTTGGATACTAGCAGGCATCCTAAACGAAAACATTGGAAATGTTCGACAGATGCCACTAGATTATTCAACACCTGTCACAGACAGAGAAAAAGAATATTTAGAGACATGGGCTAATAATGTTATGTCACGAGATTTAAATTAATTTGACAGGCTGTATTTCATTGTATATAATAAGAATTATATACAGTATTTTTTACTAACATTAAAGGAGATACTATGCGACTGCTAGTGTTTATCTTATTATGTTCAACAGTGATTGGCTGCTCGTCGGCTTTATCATCTAAATCAACTTGCTCTCCAAAAGAGTTTAACGCTGGCGCCAGTAGCTGGACCAGTATTTGTTTCTAATCTTATAATAAGCAATATTATGGCAACTTTTAATCTACGAAAATTCTCCCTAGACACACTTGTTGATCCAAAATTCAAAGACTATCCTAATGGTTGGTACTTTGGTGAGTTGGTGCAAGGCAAGCGACACGGACAAGGTATGTTCTTTTGGCCCGGTGGACAGGCATATATGGGCGGTTGGGCGAATGATATTCGCTCAGGCTTTGGTATCCAACGTGATGGCGGTGGCGAAATACAGATTGGTACTTGGCGAAATCGTTTTATGACAGGTTGGGGCGTAACGTTTGAAAATATTGCTCCTATTATCAACTTCCCATTACCTGAAGATGTATCGTTGCGTGAAGCAATGGGAGAACATGCTGATGATCATCGTGAATTTATTATGGATGAAGATTATCATTTTGGCAGTGTGCATGAAGGCATTTGGCGAGGGACACGCCCAGGCGGCTTTGGCACACGATATTATCGCTATTATGAGACTGGAAAAGTCAATGGCTGGAGTGTAGGCGAGCATAACAAGAGCGAGCGGTTGGATGGATTTGGCGTAGAGCACGAAGGTACTCATCCTAGATTCCAAGACACTGACGAACTTGAGCAGATTGTAAGCGTCCAAGGCGAATATATTGATGGTGATCTTGTAGCTGGACCAGCTACACGAACTTTATCATATTGGATCAAAGGCTCTGCTATCCAAGTCATTACAATCAACGGGCATGTAAATGCGAATGGATATTTTGAAGGCCCAACGAATGTATCAATGGATGGAGAAACTGTTTGGGCAGGATACGTTTTTGCTGATGAGGATCGCGATAAAGATCTTCAGGCTTATAATATCATTGATGAAGAGCAAGCCGATTTCATTCAAGCTCAACGTATTGATACAATTGATGAAATTAGAGCTGGTGCTGAACCTATTGATTATGACGTGTCACATCTCATTCCTACTTTTGCAGATACCACACCTGAAGCAAGTTGGGTAATGGGCGTGATGGTAAGTCAATATGAAACTGCTGTAAAGCTCAAAGGAGCGCAGACTGCTGAACAAGAACGTTTATCTGCTGGGCGTCTAAAGTATACCAATCGTTTCTTTGTAACTGATTGGGAAGACGATGTAGTTATGATGCACGACGGGGCTCGTGTAAATAAGGCTGGATTTCATATGACATTTGATTTGGCATTCAAGCCTACATTTTCTACACGCCTAGACACAGATGAAGACGGCAATCCTGTTACAACTGTCTATATTATGTGCTTCAATAAGATTGTAGGTGAGTTTGAATATAATAATCATGTCCTTAAGATCAACACTGATGATCCGTGCATTACTCCTTATGGGACGCACGGAATGCGTATTACACTTCCAATCTCAGATGCCGAAGGCGAGTTTGAATACAAACTTGAGGTTAGTGAAGAGTGGTATACTAGCTCTGATGATCTTGATAATATTCTGACACGCGAAGAGACAAAGCGTCTAGAGAATGAGATCGAGGCTGAAAATGAAGTTGAGGACGAGGAGGATGATTGGCCCGCAGAGCGCACTCGGACAGCTACTGCTTTCCCAGAGGAGGTAGAAGGTATGGACATTGAGCGTGATGAGGACGGCAACATTACTGGCATGGGATCATCAGATCCAAAGAACTTTGCTGCCATTTTAAATATGTTTAAGAAAGGAGCTTAATATGCGGTTCTTTCCGAACCAAACTGACTCGGATGAAATGGAACTATACGTTGGTTGCTGCTGTAATCATCCGAGTCACATAATCAAAATTTCTCACTATCCTGATATGGATGAGGATTTATGGTTTTCGTTTATCAACACCCCGCAAACATTCAAAGAGAAGGTGACAGCTATCTGGAATATATTGTTTGCGGGTGGCAACACTGTACATGAAATTTTACTAGATCAAGACACGTGGCACGCTCTCGCTGAGAAGCTGGCTACACGAGCTATTCAAAACCCTAAAGACGAGGACTAATGAAATATTTTATTGTAGCACTAGGTATGCTAGGATTATCCAACTGTGGATTGTTTCAAGAAGAAGTATATAACGCGGATGGAGAATGTATCCGTGACAATTGTACTTCAGCGTCACAAACCTATACTTCATACGCACCTAACACAACTCCATGGCAATAAGGACACACAATGGCAAATTTAAATTTACGACGATTTGATATTGACAGCATGACTAACCCACGGTTCAAAGACTTCGCCAATGGCTGGTACTTTGGTGAGTTGGTGCGTGGCAAGCGACACGGACAGGGCATGTTCTTTTGGCCCGGTGGACAAGTGTACATGGGCGGTTGGGTAGATAATACTCGCTCAGGCTATGGTATTTTCCGTTACGACGAAGGCTCAATCATGATTGGTAACTGGAATAATAAGTTTATGACAGGTTGGGGTGTTGATTTTGAAGGTGTAGGACCGACTATTGAGTTTCCTCTGCCTGAAGATGAAGAATTGCGTGAAGCAATGGGCGAAGAAAGAGTTGCGGAACACAAGGCTTTGGATATAGGCAACTATGAGTTCCGAGATGTATTTGAAGGCGAGTTTCGTGGAACAAAGCCAGGAGGATACGGAACATTCTATGATCGACATTACGAGTATGGTTATATTACAAACTGGACAGTTGGTCCACATAACCGAGACAGTAAGCTAGATGGATATGGTGTAGAGCATATGGGACTTCATCCACGCTTCCATGATATGGAAAGTGATGATATTGTCACCATCGTCAGCACTCAAGGCATGTATATCAACGGTGAGCTAGAGGCAGGTCCTGCTACACAAACTATTTCGTATTGGCTACGTGGTGCTGCTATTCAGGTTATCCAAACTACTGGCAGAGTAGATAATAATGGATTGTTTGATGGGCATGTATCTATTTCGTTGGATGGCAATACTATTTACGGCGGCAGAGTATGGGTTGATGAAGACAACATGGCAGATACACAGGTGTTTGAGATCCTCGACGAAGAAGACAAGGATATGATTGACGCACAACGTCAAAACACTTGTAAAGCTATTCTTGAGGATGGGAAGGATGCTGCTAAGTATGACTCATCACCTCTTATTCCTAACTTCGCAGATACAACACCTGACGAAAGTTGGGTAATGCGTCTTATGGTAGCCCAAAGTAAAACTGCTACTGAAATCAAAAGAAGACGAGATGCAGATCAAGGACGCCTATATGACACTGGGCTTATCTACACCAATCGTTTCTTTGTAACTGATTCAGATGGCGATGCTGTGTGTAAATCCGATGGTGCTTGTGCGACTAACAAAGGATTACATTTATATTTCGACTATACATTCAAGCCAGAGTTTAGCACAACCCTAGACTCAGACGCTATGGGCAATCCTCTTACCACTGTCTATATCATGTATGGCAACAAGATTGTAGGAGACTTTACCTACAAGAATGACAAGTTGAAAATCAACACTGATGATGCTACTATTGAAGATAGCTTGAACTATAACGATTTAGGTATGATGATTACTCTGCCAATGGAGATGCTGGACGGCGATCCAATCAATTATCGTATAGATGTTGAGCAGGAATACGCAGACTGGGAGGATGAAAAATCCAACACCCTAACACGTGAGGAGACTATCCCACTGGAAGATCCTATGGATCATCTAGATGATGAAGACGATGACAGTCCTAACATGGAGACAATGGATGTCGAGCGTGACGAGGACGGCAACATTACTGGAATGGGCTCCTCTGATCCACAGAACTTGGCTACCATCTTGAACATCTTCAAGAACGGCGGACACTTTGCTCCAATTGATGAGATCATCAACAAGAAGTAACCCCACCTAAAAAATCTGCATTTTTTGAAAAAAAGATGCAGATTTCTTCTTGACTTTTTCCGTGCCTATGCTATAATAAGAACTATAGTTAGGTATTCCACAACACACAACGGAGACACAAATGTCATATACACTGAAGCCTAAATATAAGAAGTCTGTAGTTCAAACTGACACGTGGCGCAAGGACGGCAAATACGTTATTATTGAGACTGTATATCGCTGGGGCTCAATGAGCTTTGAGGCTGATCAGGATCAACTGGACGAACTCATCAATGACGGCACTCTCGATAATGAGCATGGCACAAATCCTTTGGCTATTGAAGTAGAAGAGACTGACTATGTTGAAGTAGATGATCCGTGCTATGTTGGCTACGAGTATGAAGGCATGGACTTGGAAGATCAAGAATATCTCGAGGAGAAGTTCGAGGACGATCCAGCTGATATGGTATTAGAAGAAGACGGCTGGGAGGTTGAGGATTCCGAGTTTGAATTCCAAGGCGCCCTAGTAGTTGAAGATGCGGAAGGCAATGTCATTGGTGAAGGGGAGTGATGAAAATCATAAAGTTCTTTGCCAAGGCTGTCATCGCAGTAGCTGGAGTATTCTCTCTAGCTACTGCTGGAGCATTTGGCTATGGAATGTATATAGGCTTCCAAGAAGTCGAAGCATATGATGAACAGGTAGCGATGCTAGAAGCCTTTGACGCAGAGCATGGACACTGTCCTACCATTGAGTCAGAGGCGGAGTTCAACGCCAAGCCAGAGTGTCAAACCATTTGTGATTCGTTCTTTCAATGCCGCAATGATTTTCTAATGAGCAGCGAACAGATTGAGCGAGAATTTGGCGCTCTGCTTGGAGATGATGATGTTTATACCTATGAAGAATATGAGGACAGGTTTGGTCCTCTGGATTTAGTAGAAAATGTAGCGCCTCCAGGGACTGCTCCTAAACCAAATTTAAATTAAAAAAAGATAAGAAAAAGGCTTGACTTTTATCACAGGTGTGTTATAATATATTTTAACAGTTAGGTAATCCATAACACAAACGGAGACACAATGAAAAAGTTTATCGCCACAATACTTGCCTCAGTTACAATGGCAACTTCCGCACTTGCTGCCAACCCTGAAGGATGGTCCAAGGAAGATCGAAACGAAATCTTCAACATCTTAATGACACAGGCGATGGCTAATCCAGATTGGGACGAATACACAGGTAACCAGCCAGCCAAGATTATCAATTGTCTAAATGACTACTATGAGCCACTGATGGACTATATGTCATATCGCTGGAAGTTGGCTCCGTCTGCTTCCTTTGAGGACAAGCGTGAGCTATCCAATGTTATTACTCGCTGTAAAGATGATGTCACTAAAGGCATCAAGTTTTATTGATATAATATGAAAAAATTTATATTAGCTATAGTGGCTGCTGCCACTGTAGGTTGTACTACTACAGTCCGAGCACCAGAACCATCTGCTACTTTAGAGAGCGTCCAAGAGAAATTTGAAGTATCTATCCGTAGGGCTACTCCTTTTATTGATACTTGGTATGAAGAGGACGATATCATTTGCGAAAACCATATGGATATAGTATTTGGTGTAGCAGAGGTTATCAAACGTCACAAACGCTATCGCAAATCTCTCACTAGGGAAACAGGGCTAGAGCTTGTAGAGTTTTTATCAAAGATGGAGCCATCCATAAAGATTTTTGAAGAGAAATGGCAATCAGGCGAGATTGAGACAAACTGCGTCGTGTCTAGGGTAAAATATTATGAGTCACTAGGAATGTCAAAACAAGAATCTATGGAGGATATGATAGCTGAGTATCTGAGACGAGGAACTGTTTTTGATGGACGGAGACATACTGTCGCAGAAAAAAAATAAAAAAGATAAAAAAAAGGCTTGACTTTTATCACAGGTGTGTTATAATATATACATAACGTTGAAACACTAACACAAACACAGGAGACACTATGTTTGCTCGAAGATACGAACTTCGTACAGCCATCCAAGAACTAAACGCTCTCGAAGAGTTTCGTAAGGGTAATAAAGATTGGATGTTTAATGCCGAAATGATTGAATCAATTGGCAGGATGCAAGACAAAATGGCAGAGTTGATTGAAGCCTTTGAGGAAATCATGTCCGAACTTCGCTCTGCGAGAGAGGATAGTGAAATAGAGCTAGAAACAGTTTATAATCTTGTAGCGTATTATAAAAAAGAGCACAGGGAATGGCGTGAGACGCTTGTTCAGGCTGTTGAAAACTGGCAGAGAAGGAAAGACGCGGCTGAATCAGCAAGAGTGCGTGAGATGTGGAGCGATTTGGGAGACAGAGTTGCTCACGAAGTCCAGCCTGGAAATGTAGCGTGGCGAGCACTTAGATTAATTTTCTAAAAAAAGATAAAAAAAAGGCTTGACATTTGGTTGAGCCTTTGTTATAATATATACATACAGTTAGGAAACAATAACACACAGGAGACGATATGCTTACAAGAGAAATGGCACAGGCAATAGTAGATGAGATGAACGACGAGGCAGCAGACATTCATTTCGCAGATTGGCAGGCTGTTGATGAGGCTCGTGACAACGGTGATGAGAATGCTGAGGAATTGGCGGAAGAGATTGGCGATGCTCAGGCAGAGACATTTGCTGCTGAGTTCAGAGACTCCGCACACACTGATGAGTTACTGGCTCGTATGGAGAACGATGTAGAGTTCAACGAGTATGTCCTACAGTATGGCGGACCAAATTTTTTCGAAAATCTTAATAAAATGGTTGACATTTTCGCCGACTGAGTATATAATTAGAAGTATAGTAAGTAATAACTAACACACACAGGAGACGCAAATGGCGCTACCAAAAGGCATCCGTAACATTACAGTAGAAGATGTTGATAACAACATTGAGAACATATATATCCAGGGCGACAGGATCATTGTTCATTATACTAAAGCTAACAATATCGCCACAGCAGACGATGTAGCTGACGTATCATCACACTGGGTACGGATTGGTTCTACACAAACAACTATCAATATTGAGTCCGACGGACGAAATGTATTAGGCAAGATACATTTATCCGCTACCTCATTTGAGCTAATCATTGTTCCTGCTATGACAGAGGAACCAACTGAAGAATTTTTATTCCGAGGGTAATATGCTTTCGATACGAATGATTGTGTTTCTTTACTTTGTATTTTTTACAATGGCTATAACCTCATTATTTGTATTACTATGAAACTTTTATTAGCATCCGTAATTTTAGCAGTATCAATATCTGCCTGTACAAAGCCAATTATTGGTAACGTCAATCAGTGTAAGATTGACAAGTATGTAGCGTCGTTTTCCGCAGGAATGTTCAAAGGCTGTCACCGATATAACTGAGATATAAAATGGATATTACAAGACGAGTTGTCAAATCATTTGGGCTACGCCACCAAGACAATCTACTGAAAGACAAAAAACGATTTCAACAGATTGTTGATAGTATGAATAAAGGCGGAATGCCAGTTGTGCTACAGAAGCGCATCGTTCCAGGCGAGCGATATGTTCATTGGTCCATCGTAAAGGAAGAGTATCAAGTATGAAAGAAAACATAGCTGAAGTTATGGCAGGCGCATTTGCTGTCGCAGTGATAGTTGGTTCCGTAGCTGGAACTACTTGGTTGTTATCTGCTATGTATTATACTTTATTTAGATAAGGAGAACACAATGACACAGAAAGAACTAAAAGAAAAGGCCCTCGAATTTGCCCGTAGCGGGTTTGGGCCATCCTCACTATATATGCCCAATGTACCAGGAACGCCTTACTACTGTGGGCGACAGGACGCTACAGAGGGCAAGAAGTTCAAGCCACGCTGGATGCCAGGCGCTATGGATCCTAGCTCAAAACTCGTCCGTTATGAGAAGGATATGATGGAGGCGGATGTCATCCAATATGCCATAGGATTTTTTTTAGAAAAAGATAAGAAAAAGGCTTGACTTTTGGACAGGAGCTTGCTATAATTAGAACTATAGTTAGGTAATCCAAAACACGTTCAAAGGAACAGACAATGACAACAGCAACTAGAATAGCAAACGTATTAGCAAGACTTGAGGCGATGACTGTAGCTGACTTGGAGTATAGCTCATCCACAGAGCTAACAAGAGCTGACATCGCCAACTACTTATTCAATATCAACAACCCATCGACTCCTAGCGTTGAGCGAGCTGATGCTGTAGCTAGCAAGTATATGGCACAGACTGCTAGACTGAAGGCACGAACTACCAAAAAAAGTTTGGTGGTGGCATAAAAAAGGCTTGACTTTATCCAAAGGTGTGCTATAATAAGAACTATAGTTAGGTATTCCACAACACACATAGGAGACACTATGTCAAAGACAACAGAAAGAGTACAGAGCTACACAGAATTATTCCGCAAGCATCGAGAAGGACATTCACTATCCCAGCTTGAAGCTGAGTTGGCTGAAGTGCTTCAGGAGATGGAAGAGTTGGCTGACGCTGAAGAGTTCCACTCATTCCAATACGCTTCAGTCAAATGGGAATATGATGTGCTTGAGATTATCATCCGAGAGCGCAAGGAAGAAGCTGAGAAGGCTTTAGAAAATCACACCGTAAATTTCCACAACGGTAAATAATTTAATATCTGGGTGTAGCTCAATCTGGTAGAGCACTCCGTTTGGGACGGAGAGGTTGTTGGTTCAAGTCCAGCTACCCAGACCACACACAGGAGACACTATGTCCGTAGCAGCAAACATGAACTTCATCTGGGGCTCCATTGCTAACAAGAGCAAGACGATGATCCAAACAGAGGACGGCCCAATGAAAATTTTCTCCATCCGCACCAAGGCTGGCGTGGATATGGAGATTATGGCTACAGACAATGTCAAGAACATCCACAAGTTTATAACCGTCCATCCCCTCAATTGCGAGGAGATCCGCTCAAAACTTTTTTGAGGAATTAGAGAGACTGTGGCGGAATATGGCGTTGAAATAAGGAGGAGTTGGTACCGAGCCGCAAGCCATGCGGAAGCTTCGTGGGTTCAAGTCCCACCAGTCTCTCTTCAAAAAAAAATAAAAAAAGATAAGAAAAAGGCTTGACTTATTTCATACCTGTGCTATAATAAGAACTATAGTTAGGTATTCCACAACACACACAGGAGACACTCCATGTTTGAACTCACCAAGCGCCAAGAGCTACTTTCAATCATCTCCGACTTCCACAAAGACGCACGAGGCTTTCGTCCGTCACTGGAGCGTTATGAAGGTATGACTGAGTCCCAACTAGAGGACGAGGTTCGTTATCTAGCTTCTGAGGTTGAGCAGGCTATGGACATGGAGGCCCAACGTGAGCAGGTTGCTCTTCGCGAAGTCCAAAAGACTGTCGCTATCAATATTCTTTCCGGCGCTGGTAACACTCGCGAAGGCATCCGCTGGATGCTACAGGGCGAGCAGTTCCACACACCACTATGTGTCGAAGGCTTCGTATACGACTTGGGCATCCTCTTTACTACATACGGGCGTCACTTCCTGCGTATTGCTGAGGACATCGTTGCCGAGATGAAGGCAGAGGAGCAGGACATGGTTGAGCAATACGAAGAGTACGAGCTGGACCGCTTTGCACTTTCTTAATGGATTATGGATTATTGTATATATAATACTAAAGGAGACACAATGGCTAAATCTAAAAGAAAAACTGTAAGAACTGCTGTAGCCAAATCTGTTATTGCTAAGGCACGCAAAGGATTGTTGGCGCCCAGCTGGGCAGGATGCGAAGGTTTCACTGGTGCTCAGTATCATGAGCATATGCGAAATGCTCGCCGACACTATTACACCACAGCTAAATCCTCTGAGCTTATCTCTGCGGTATTTGCTTGGATGAAGTATGACGGATATACCAAGGATGAGATCCGTGCTGCTAAGGCAGCCCCAGCATATATTTTAGGAACTAACACAGGCATCCTCTGTCGCTTGCTGCTAGACGGAATGCTAGACTTTCATCAAGAACACGCAAACTACTGGGACGACTTGCCAGGCACATCAGGCGAAATGTTGCCCGTGTCAGATCACATTAAGCCAATCATAGCATCTGCTATTAGAGAAGGTAAAATTGTATTAGCTAATATGGCTCCCGTTGTAGAAGAGACCGAACCAGTCAATGTAGTAAAGCCGCCTACTATCCAAGAACGCATTATGGAGCAGGCTTGTGATGCTGCTGAGAAGCTCGACAACTGGTTGGAAGATGGGGCTAAGGGCACATTCAACTTCAAGTCACACTTCGCAGCTACGGGCGTCACACAAGCTCACGCACGGAAGATGATAGCACTATACCAGTCACAATTAGATGAATATAAAGAAGTGCTCCATATGCCAACTCCAGCTAAACTGAGCAAGCTAGATGAATTCGCACAGGATCAATGGGAGCAACTAAAGGAAGCATATTCCCATATGAGCAAGAAGCAACTCCAACACATGATTGGCGCTCTACAATCTATTATTGACGCTCTCAACTTTGTTATTGAGTCTAGCAAAGCTAATCGCAAGCCACGCAAGTCCAAGCCAAAATCAGCTACTAAGCTCGTTGAAAGAATTAAATATTGTAAGCAGGACGATTCACTACAACTGAACAGCATCTCACCAGAGCTTATCATTGGTGCTAAAGAACTATGGGTGTATAACAACCAGTATAGGAAGTTTGGCAAATATGTAGCAGCGGATGAGACAGGGTTGAGTGTAAAAGGAACATCCATCATCAACTATGATGAGAGCAAGAGCTTATGTAAAACATTACGGAAACCTGCCGAGCAACTGAAGGAGTTTAAGGCTGCTGGTAAAGTAAAGTTACGAACATTCTTTGAGGATATCAAAACTACAGACGTCAAGCTCAACGGACGCTCTAATGACAAAACTATTTTCCTAAAGGTTCAATGACAGTATATATCGCAGCCCCATTTGGCAACTACCTATACTTCAACGGGATACGAAGCGTCAGAGGGTCCTTTACGCTAATGAAGCGTCCAGGGCTGCTCAAGCAAATAGCTAAAACTCTTCGCTACCATGACGGGGAATGGTACAATGCCATAGGACTGCGAAATCCTGGAGTGGATCACGGCATAAAGAAATATCGAGCTAATAGAGGAGATGTATTGAGCTTGGCTGCTATTGATCCGGGCGACTGGGATCTCCTAAATAAAATAGTTCCACAGGATATGGATGTTGAGCTAAATCTATCCTGTCCCAACATCAAACATTTTGATGACTATACCGCAGGCGCTGAAAACTTTATAAATGGAAGGCGCCAAGTTATAGCAAAGCTATCTCCCTATATAACTTCAACGCAGGTCCAAGAGCTTGTAGCAAAAGGATTTACGAGCTTTCACTGCTGTAATACCTTGCCTACAGACGAAGGAGGCAAGTCTGGCAGGAGCTTGAGGCTTTATGTTGAGCAGACAATGGATTTTATATATAGACATTCTAATAATCCAAATGAGCTTGAAGTTATCGCCGGCGGAGGTATATACGATATAGAGGATTTATTACACTATCAACGAGAGGGTGCCACATCATTCTCACTGGGCACCGTATGCTTCAACCCACTGAAGCTACACAAATTATTACGAGATTTAAAGTCATAAATATCTCCAAAGTCCATAACCACTGCTAAATAGATGCAGGAGTTGCTATGGGATATTATTTGATGATAAAGAAAGTCCGACATAACGGATTCAAGTATCTGTGTAAGTGTATGGACAATAAGGATCACATCCTCTATCAAGGTTCGGGCGTATTTTGGCGCAGGGTGCTTGCACAACATCCAGATTGGATTATTGATACTGAAGTGCTTGGACACTATGATACAAAGGAGGAACTAAAGGAAGCCGGAATATACTATAGCAATAAGTTTGATGTGGTAAAGAGTAAAGAATGGGCTAACTGTATGAGAGAAGAAGGCGACGGAGGTTCTACTACTAAAGGCACATTTGCGATACACAATCCTGTAACACTACAAGAGCGATTTATTTGGGACGAAAATGATATTCCGGAAGGATGGAGAATTGGGAGGAAAAAGAGAGGAAAACGGTCCGCGGAAACCACTGCTAAAATTTCCGCAAAACAAACGGGACAAAAACGGTCCGAAGAGGTTCGGCAGCGTATGAGAGACGCTACACGAAAACCTAGGAAAACCGTCCAATGTGAATACTGTGACAGACAAATAACACTACAAAATATTAAAAGACATCATAGGATAACCCATGGCAAAATTTTACTCAACTAAAACATATGGAACAGATAGAGGACTGTCCTGCTGTTTCCGTCAGTGGAAGGCAGGGCACTCACATTGTAAATTATTGCACGGATACTCAATTGGAGTAAAGCTCGTCTTCGAGTGTGATGAACTGGACGCACGGAACTGGTGCATGGATTTCGGTGGGCTAAAGGAATTCAAAACATGGCTGGAATATATGTTCGATCATACTACGCTAATCGCAAAAGATGATCCACACCTACAAACATTTAAAGAATTATATCGTATGGGAAATCTACTAGAGCTTAGAGAAGTAGATGGTGTAGGTTGTGAGAAATTTGCTGAACTAATCTTTCACAAAATGGATTCTATTATCAAAAAATCTATTTATGATTGTACGGCATTAAATCCCACAGTAAGAATAAAATCTGTAGAAGTATTTGAACACGGGGCTAATTCAGCTATCTATGAAGCATAAGAGAGTAAATATCCTATGCCTCAAGCATGGAGATTTGTTCTCACATCATTATGTCAATACACTGTATAATATGGTATCGAGACACTGCTCGCTACCATTCAACTTTTACTGTATAACTGAGAACACAGACGACATACATCCTGAGATAATATGCTTGCCACTGCCTGACATTGCTGCTAGCGGGTGGTGGTTCAAGCCCTATATCTTTTCTAAGGACCTCCCCTTCAAAGGACCTATCCTATATTTGGATTTGGATCTCGTCATAGTAGATAATATAGACAAGCTATTTGAATACGAGCCAAAGAAACTCGTAGCTATACGAGACTTCGTCAAAGTCCAAGCACCTACCTTCCGACGCTTTAATTCGTCCGTAGTCCGCTTCTCTGCTAATAAATATAATTATATATGGGAAACCTTCGTAGGGGACTCACGACGGCATATGCTACGATTTAGAGGAGATCAAGACTACTTATATCATGTAGCAGGAAAAAGCGGAGTATTTTTTCCTGACGAATGGATCAAAAGTTACAAGTGGGAAATACGCAAATCTAAAAAAGTAGATATAACCCTTCCAAAGAATGAGAAACTATTCAAAGTAATAGAGAAGGATGTCAGAACACCTCAGGATTGTTGCATCGCAGCATTTCACGGAGATCCTAGGCCTCACAATTGCCAAGATCCATACATTTTATCTAACTGGAAATGATTGACATATTCAAACTCGTATGCTATAATAAGAACTATATAGTAAAAATATGGAGACTCATATGAAGAAGCGTATTGGTTTTGCATGCAAATATATGCATCCAGATCAGACACAAGACAAAAAACTATTGGAGGAGGTTCAACGCCCATACAATACAAGAGCAACTACTAGGGCTTGGTTGAATCGTCAGATAAAGAAAGATGCTGAAGAGCGGCTATGGGATATTGTAAAACACAATATACAATCCATATATCATCTTATCACTTATGTATCCACACTGCCTGAGCCGTTGCGTATGGTGCGACTAGGCTCAGACATACTTCCAGCATACACAGAACCCACGTGGAAGCGGTTTTATGACGACACTGTTCTAGCATATGTAGAAAAAGAACTCGCTGTAGTGGGCGATCTCGCAAGAGAGTATGATGTAAAATTATCTATGCATCCAGGACAATTTACTGTCCTTGCTTCCGACAATCCAGACATTGTCACTAACAGTATTGAGGAGTTTGAATATCATGTGGATATCGCACGTTGGATGGGCTACGGCAAACAGTTCCAAGATTTCAAGATCAACGTCCACATCGCGGGTAGAAAAGGTCCAGAAGGCATCAAAGCAGTATTGCCAAGACTATCCGACGAAGCACGAAACTGTATCACAATCGAGAACGACGAGATGTCATGGGGCCTCGACGCAAGCCTCGAACTTGAAAAAGATCTCGCACTCGTACTTGACATACACCACCACTGGGTCCGTACAGGAGAATACATATCGCCCACCGACGATAGAGTTAAGCGTGTAGTTGATTCGTGGCGCGGTGTTCGTCCTACTATGCATTATTCCTTATCACGTTATGATTTGTTGATAGGACACGCTGACAATGTCAAACCTAATATGGAAAAGCTACTCGCAGAAGGCTACAAGAAGGCAAAGCTAAGAGCACATTCAGACTCCGTATGGAATAAGGCGTGTAACAAATGGGCTTTGGAATTTCTTGATGTTGCTGACATTATGGTAGAAGCAAAGCATAAAAACATAGCCAGTATTCGATTATTCAAAGAAAGTAACTTATATGATGTAGATGAACACACTAACGTATAAACCTATTATGATGAGAAAATCAGCTAAACGAATAAAGGACTTTTTCATAGAAAGCTACAATAACAATCCTAAGGCATTTTATGTTGAAATGACAGAGGCAGGTGCTACTATGACTGCTTCGCTTGTCATGAGCCTAACAGTTCTCAATCCAGCAACAACTGTATTCATTCCATTATTTCTCATAGGTGGAATACTTGGAACAGTATCTTGTTATATGAGAAAAAGCTCTGCCATAGTTTTGACTAGTTGGTTCACAGCAGTAAATCTTTGGGCGTTCGCTCAACTGTTTATTGTATAAATACGGTATGAGGTATTATCAATTATTTGAACGAGCTAACACATCTGATCTTACAATAGGCTTTGAAGTTGAGTGTATTGTTCCAGCAGCATCTATGCCTAGCGTAGAAAAACTTGCTAAAAGTATCAATGCACAGATAGTAGATGATGCTTCAATAAAACCAGATAATAGAGGAAACGAAGTAGGTAAAGAACTACTTATTGGAACTGATGGCAAGGGCGCTCAGATGCGAGCTCAGCCTCAGACAATAATAAAAGTTTCTGAATTTGTATTTGAGCTTAGTAAACTAGGTGTATATACAAATAAATCTTGCGGACTACATGCCCACTTTGGTATAGGTGAGCTAGGCAGGATGAGTAATATACACAATGTATGGTTTACTATATGGGCTGTTCAAAACAAAATGCTGGACAAGTATAGAACCTATAACGGAACATCTCTATACGATAGAGAATATGCCCCTCCCCATCGAACTGCTGTAGCAGTAAATGATTTGATAGATGATTTGGATCGCTACAAGCAGAATGAAAACCTGCACAAAGAACGATTATTTGAAATCCTAAAGGAAAGACGATTCTTTGACAAATACTCTACACTGTTTCCACATCAACAAGGCACAATAGAATGGCGTGGATTCAGAGGAGCATTAGATGAAGGAATGCTATCCAATGCTAAGACTATCCTCGGATACTTCAAACTAGCATACAAGTTCGCACAGGATATGGCTCGTGGTGTAACTGAGTCACGCAATATGCAAGTGGGCGGATATACACTACGCGACATGGAGCAAATGGGCGGTGATAGAGAACGCAATCCTGACAATCCTCTAAATAAGGATTGGAACTTGTTCTTGAAAGATTCTGAACTGAACAAAAAAGCTAAATCATATTTGAACGACTATGCCCAAAAGATAATGAGAGACAAGAAGCGTGACATAAAGATGAGACACGGCTTTATGGAACGACTGATGGATTCGATTGTAGATGGCAAAGTTGTAATGAATTGGTTGGCTGATAACACAGAACAACCTTACACTTTCAAACTTGATCAGAATCTTATACTACAAGGATTTGCTATAGATAATAAATCTGTTATACTGAACAACGAATGGCTAAAGGTAGGACAGTCAAGAGATTTAAGACTAACTGGAATATTTAATAATTGTACCTTTACTATACCCGACACATCTAAATTCATAACTCTCAAAAAATCAATTGACGCTTGTCACTTTATGGGCAAGGCAGTATTTAAACTTCCTAAAGCAGATGCGCCAGACGCTGACAAAATTCCGTGGTTCCAGCAACTGCGAGCAAGTGGTGCTGAAGTAGAAATACAAGCACTTAGATTTTAGATATATCTATATCTGAAGACGCATCCAACTCCCACACTTGTTTCCACTCCACTCCTTTACGCTGAGCGAACCTCTTCGCATCACACTTTGAGCAGACGTGAAAGACATTGTTGCTGACACGTTTAGGATCCATATTTCCTTTTGGACGTTCAAATACACTGTTACAATTATCACATCTAAAGATTAACATACGAGCATTACGATAGTAATGATGTTCTTTCCCTAGTTTAGATTTGCGTGTAAATTTTTTTCTTATAACATAGTCGCGTAAATACATAATACTATTTACATTAAGGTTATAGAAAATATAGCTAAATACACATTATAAAGGAGATTTATGTCATTTGTCGTTGTAACTGAGAATGCGAAAAAGCGAATTTCGGAACTATGTAAAGAGAACGATGTCTTTGCCATTACACTCGGACTAAAAGGTGGCGGGTGTGCAGGGTACCAGTATGAGTGGGGTGTCGCTGATAAAGAACACTCACGTTCAGAAGTTATTGATGCTGGGGAGGGCAAGCTAATGATAGATAAAAAATCACTGCTATTCCTTATGGGAACAGAAATAGACTATGTCCAAGATATGTTTGGTTCCCAATTTGTATTGAATAATCCAAAAGTAAAATCCAGCTGTGGATGCGGCGTCAGTGTAAATTTTGATGTTGAGACAGTTCCACAAGATAAAGCCCCATTTGCGCCAACTTGGTGAGGAGTAAAATAAATGGCTAGACAAGATATTAATATCGGTATCGAAGGAAACGACGGTACTGGTGATAGTATTCGTGCGTCCTTTAAGAAGGTAAACGAAAACTTTGTAGAACTATATGCGGTATTTGGATTGGGAGGCCGCATAAATTTTACTACACTTAGTGACACTCCCGATGTCCTAACACCACAAACTATTCCTATTGTCAATAATGCTGGCACTCAAATTATGCTAGCAGAACTTGATACTGATAGTGATAATAGTATTATGATGGAAGTTACTGATGGTGTCGGTAACACTCCTGGAAAAATCAAATTAATATCTAAGTTTGGCAGGGTTGCTGACGATGTCACTCCTCGATTGGGCGGCCCGTTATATGCTGCTGGGAATGCTATTGCTGGCGTTGAGATATCACAAGAGGCTGTTGATTATCTAAATGCTATACACGAAACAGAGCTTACAGAGGATCAACTTGTTATTACTAAAGGCTACGCCGATTTACGTTATCTAACCACAGATGTTCCGATCAAATTAGATGAGGAAGCTGAAGGGAAAAATCATTTTACTTGGGAAGTATTTGATTATATCAGTAGTCCTGGACAATTTTATTCTAGCCTAAAAATTGTAAAGCATATAAACAAAGAACAAAAAGAAGTAGCTACTGGGCACGGATTAGATAGTGCATGGAATGGAACTGCTATTCGTATGAACTTTATTATGTCTGTTCCATCAGTATTTTCAGATTATAGAACTGAGAAGTATTATATTAGAGTTATCAACGAAGAGCATCTGTGGCTGTATGAGGAAAGATATAAAGAATTTTCTATCACATCAAATATAGACGATGCTAAATCATATGCTTTAGATGTAACTGCTGCCAGTATTCCTCCAGGCGATCTCCATACGATGACTATTGCATCATACGATCCAGATCTGAATGGTAACTATTTAGGTGATGAAGTTGTCCCACGTAAAGACTTAGTGTATAGGCACGGGGATACTATGACAGGTCCTCTGTATATGTCTGATCACCCAGGTGACTTACGAGGATCAGGAAACCCAAATGGTAAAGAGGATTTACAAGTAGTAACAAAACTGTATGTGGATCAAGGTTCTGCTTATTCTGCGCCTCATTTATTGTATGTCAGCGAAGCTGGCGATGATAGAATGATTGGGGTACCTGCTGGTAAAGAAGGATCATCACCATCATATGCTTTTAGAACATTAGGTGCTGCAGCAGAACGAGCTGAAGAGCTTATAAAAACCTCACCTGTAGTTCCAGGACCATACAAGCAACGATTAACTTTTGCTGATGGCTCTGATGTTGTTGATACTCACATTATGAATACTCGTATCAAAGACGGAACAGAGAATCAAGGATTCAATGAGGATGTTCGTGTCTTATTAGAAATGAATAAGCAGTTTATCGCTGAGGAAACTTATGCTTATATAATGGACAAGTATCCTGAGTATCCTGAAAAAGAAGATAAGTTCAAAAATGAACTAAAGGATATGATAAATGCTGTAATAATGGATATGAACCAAGGTTCAACATCAAACTTTTTGAGCATTAGAGCTGCAGAAGTATATTACTCTTCTACTGACGGACGTAGAACTATTACATTTTATAAAGATCTGATGCTGGATATGTTGGACTTTGCTAAATCATTATCGCAAAGAGTACTATTACAGGATTATACTCATCAAGGAATGATTGCCGAAATTAAGACTGGTGAGATAACACAACTGGTATTAGAACTTCCAAATACTAACTATGTTACAGGATCACAAATAAGATTAGAAGGTATTCCAGCAAGTCATTTTCTAAATGTTATGAATGATATGACATTCTTCATTAAAGAAATAGACTTTGATATTAGAGGTTACGAGTTATATATAGACGCTAATCTATTACAACCATATGACACAACTGGTATCGGAGATTACGATAATACAAATGGCACAGATATCACAAAAACTGGTATTATATATCAAAGCACAGAGTTACAAGTATTTGATTCATCTTTTACTTCTATGGCTCCAAGTAGATTAATGGCAGTGGACCATAAATGGGAAGTTATTGCAGATATTATTGGTGACGGTTTAGACGCTGCGCCTGAGTTATCTTATGGTAAGCCTTATCAAATCCTTGTAAAAAATAATAATGTTGGACATTTGATCCAAACAGATATAAACAGTCTAGACGCAAGGGCTGGCAAAGTAATTGTAGGCGTATATTCAAATGCTATAGCAGAAATAGTTCGCTTTACCAATAACTCAGAAGCAGATATAATGACAGATCCGCTAGATCCAACACATACTGAGATTGGGCCAACTGTTTTTGATTTACACTTGCTTACTCCGCATCACTTTCAGATAGGCGAGCCAATAGAATTTGCTAATGGTATTCAAGCTAAAGAAATTACAATCAAAGTTGAACCAGGAACCTATGAGGAAGATTATCCTATTAGACTGACTAAAAATGTATCCTTGCGTGGAGAAGACTTTAGAAGATGTATTATCAAACCTCGTCTTGAAAAAGGATCATATATATCTCGAACATCCCAAAGCAAATGGGCAGGGTTATTTATGTGTCGAGATACTGAAATTGATGCTATGCCTATTACTCGTCCAGGTATGACAGACTTTGTTAATCAGGATGGAATTGTACAAGGCTCATTTGGGCATCATTATTTACATGATCCATCCAAAGCAAAAAATATTGGTAATTTAATAACTGTTACATCTGATAATCATAATGCAGCAGATGTATTAGAAGCGAACGAAGACTTTATTGTTGTAGAGTCTTTACATCAATTTATTGCTAATTTCCCTACTACTCCTATTAATAAGGATGCCGTAGAAGTTGAAATTCGACGTATTGTAAAAGGGTTAGTCCATGACTTTAGAATTGGTGGCTTAGATCAAACATTAGAAACACAAGGCTATTATTATAATAACCACCGCCAAGCATTTTCTAATTCAACGCATACACTAGCATACATAAACTATATCCATACGGCAGCAGGCGAGTTGCTAGATGATGTAACTGTAACAGCAGATAACACAACTGTAGAACCAATGATACTTAGGGATGATGATAATGTAAGAATTATTGGAGAACCAGATACTATTACTATGCTTGCAGGTATGATGGATCTTATTAGGTTTGCTTTTGATGCTAATTTCAACCCACCTCTTAGAAACTCCGATATGGACGTTTTCATGTTGGACGACGCTACTATTATAAAGGAAATCACTTGTCGCGGACACGGCGGGTTTATGTGTGTCTTAGACCCAGAAGGACAAATACTTACTCGCTCACCATACATACAAAGTTCAGCTTCGTTCTCACGCTCTCTGAATCGTAAGACATTTAGCGGTGGTATGTTCTTAGATGCTTATGCTGGCAATATGCCTCTGAAAATTTTGGAAGTATATGATGATGTTGCGGATCAAGCACTAACTGTATATGATGCTTCTACAAATACTTACGGGTCACTTACGCTACGAGTACAAAGTCCTCCAGGGCAAGGCTTGTATCATCGTCCTCCATTATTGCCTGCTCCATTTTATATTGAAGGCAGACGCTATCAAATCAATGCATTCTCAGATTATGACAGATCATTAGGAACTTGTACCGTATATTTAGATAATACAACCAACGACAGTTTTGGCTATGTGCTAGAGCAATTGGGTGATAACACTGTAGTCACATCTATTACACGACCCGATGGTGGAAGATCCTATGCTTATCCTGCAGGATCAGAGCGTATGGTATTCCTACAAAGTGCTGGTAATAGAAGCGCATTGGCGAACGGCTTTACACAAATAAACGATTTAGGATATGGTATTGTTGTATCCAATGGAGCATATACAGAGCAAGTCAGCGTCTTTACATATTACTGTCACGCTGCATTTTATGCTAACAATGGATCTGAGATACGTTCACTAAACAGTTCTAACGGATATGGTAACTTTGGACTTGTAGCAGAAGGTGCTGATCCAAATGAGATTCCAGATCAGGTAGAATTGAAATATGGTATGATAATGCCATGTAAAACACAACGCCCAGATCCAAATGATAACTTAGAAGGTAATAGCAATGTTATCTTAACAGGATTTACAAGAGATCCACATCCAAGTTGTGAGATTACAATTAATCACAACGGAACATTGAACGCTCTAAATCAACCAATACAAAGACAAAACTATGAAGTTTCCTCTGTAACATATTTGAGCGGGACTGGGGTAAATGCTCTATATAGATTTACACTACAACCAAATGACTCTGTTGATAATGATTATCACGGAACACTACAAGCTCCAACAGCAGATGGGACCACTGTTGAATATAGAGATTCAAAACAATTTACAGTTACAGGCGTTCGATCACAAGCATCATTGAGAACCCGTCCTTCAACTGCTATCAACTTTGATGAGAGTGATGATGTTACATATCGCACATTGGACTTCCAGTTCCACGATATTAGAGGAATAGATTTAGACAGAGAAGAGACTAGGATTACTGTTGAGCAACCTTATCAATGGGTACGACTTTTTGTAGAGCCAGATCATTTCTCAGCAGGCTATGGTGGAAATGGCGGAGATCAAAGATTAGCTATCACAGCACTAGGAGAAGGCTCAGACTATTCAGACGAATCTAGAATTGTAGGAAAGCAGTTTGCTTGGAATGGTAGATTATTTACTGTAACTGAATATCATCGTGTATATCAATTTGAGACTAGTTCCACTAGTGGCTTTAGCACAGATGCTTCATTTACAACTAGCAACGGCGCAACAGGAAAAATTGTCAAACCAAAAAATAGCTATATGACTTATGCCTATGATATTACTGGGAACATAGGAGCAGGAGATACTGTAAGTGGGCAATCAGTTACATCTGGAATGGTGCCATCTGAATGGGGCTTTATCAAATTTACATATGTCTCTGGCTCAGATATTTTAGGAAATACAGGCAATGGTATTACTTCATCCATAAGAAGTGATGTAGAGTTTTTATATGCTGGACCACCTGAAGATGAGACTGGCGAGATTACAATTGGGATTTCAGTATTACGAGCTACAGGGCATGACTTTACGCAGATTGGTACAGGGTCATTCAACGATACTAACTATCCATCTGTAATATACGGACAGCCTAAAAATCCACTTGCTGGTTATTATACAGATACTCCAGGTGCTACTACTTCTCAAGTATGGGAAAAACGCAAGGGGCGAGTGTTTTGGGTAAGCACGGATCAATATGGCTTCTTCCGTGTAGGGCAATACTTCAATGTGGATCAGGGAACAGGTTCTATTACATTCTCAGGTAGTGTTGGTATTTCCAATGCTGTATCACTTGGTTTTACAAAGGGTGTAACTGTTGATGAATTTTCACCTGATGATACATTTGTTGATATGAGCTCAACTGCTGTACCAACTGAAAAAGCTACCGCTGGATATATTAGTAAAGTATTAGGTTATGACTTCAATACCTTCAAAATATATAACAATGCTGCTGGTAGAATTGGCCCAGGGTTTTTACCGTTAGATGGAATTAGATCCAATGCTTCTATGACAGGCGACTTACATATGGGCAGTAATAGAATTACTGATGTTGCAGTGCCTATTAACCTGGACGATGCTGTTAACAAAGCATATGTTGATGACAACTCTAGCTTGTATATGGAAATACAAAAACAAAGAGACTGGGGGCGAGCTCATAGAACACTTGAGATAGATGAGAATCAAATTGTTATATGTACAGGAAAAAGAATTATATATGTAAATATCCCAAGTTCAGGTAGCTTTACTCCAGGCATGCAGATTAGAAATACATCAAATCCTGCTTCATCAACTATTACAGGAACAGTAATACAATCTATTTCCTACCAAGACGAGCTATTTGGAGATATTATAAAAGTCATTTACACACCTAATAGTCTATTAGGGGGACGTTCATTTGATTCAAATCAAGATGCTCAAGTATTTGGTGGAACATATACTGGTGGCGTATCACAAGTCCAAACAACATTTATCAGTCCAGTTGGTGACAACTCTGCTGTAGGCGGATCATTCCCTGAGATGAGCAATGCCTCTAATGATCCTAACAGTTTGGTTAGTATTGAGACTGCTAGAGGAACTGACACTGCTACTATCAAATTAGATGTCAAATTAGGTAGTATTACAAATACTCATATTTCTAATACTGCAATTATCGATCAAACTAAACTGACTTTGAACAAAGCAAAAACAGGTGCTCCTACTATTACCAATCCGCCACAATCAGATTTAGGTGTTGCTCAATTCAACAATGTAGAATTTACAGCCACTAACGGGTTTATCAAACTAAAAGATAGCGCAGGCGCAAGTGACGGTATATTGCTAAACAAACTTCAACATATCAACACCGGATATGTATTAGGTAGAACAGGATTGGACGGGCCAGTTATGCAAGTTCCTTTTACAACTATCGCTGCCTCAACTGGTGGTATTGTAAAAGAAGACTTTCCAACTCGTTGGAATAGTGGTGTAGATGCTTTAGTTAGAGTAAATGGTGCTCCTACAAATGCAGCAAGTGATGAATATGATACTATATCAATCTCAACTTCTAATACTAATAACACAATTGTAAGAAGAACTGGATCAGGTGATATTGAGGGTAGGCGTATTATAGCAAAAGATTACTATCAATATAGAGACTCTGCCAATGTAGTTAGAGATCTTTTCTCAGCACAAGGTATAGGCGAGGCTAACTTTGGTGATGTAATTGGATCTAATGGTTCTGTTTTATCAGCACCAAGCAGTGTTCAAAATAACTCAAGCTACTCCACAAAATTTTTAGCAAGTAACTGGATGTATGCGAAAGGTATTGAGTCAGCTAATAACGGCGGTAACTCAGGTAGCGGTGTAGGTATTACATTTGGTGCTGGTACTGGTTTCTCTGATGAAGGTAATGCTACTATTATATTCTTTGGAGATGGAACGCCTGTATTTAGTATGCATAAAGTTTCCTCAACTGCTGAAATATTACCACTAGGATCTGGAACTAGAAACATTGGCAGAAGCACTAAAAAGTTCAACACTGTATATGCAGATGTATTCAATGGAACTGCTACTAGAGCTTACTATGCTGACTTAGCTGAGAACTACTTAGCAGACGACGAATACAATACAGGAACTGTTGTAGTATTAGGCGGTGACTATGAAGTAACACACTGTACAAAAAAGGATGACACAAGAGTAGCTGGTATTATTAGTGAGAATCCAGCACACTTAATGAACTCAGAGCTTGGGGGCGACTTTGTTGCCTGCGTAGCACTGAAGGGCAGAGTCCCATGTAAAGTAATAGGCAGAATAAAGAAAGGCGATTTAATTGTAACCAGTGCCGTTCCGGGCTACGCAATGGTTAATAATAAAGCATCAGTTGGTACTGTAATAGGTAAAGCAATTGGTGAAAAAGATACTGATGGAAAAGGTATTATTGAAGTATTAGTAGGAAGAACATAATGGCAGAAGCACCACTAAATCCATTTATTGAATATATCAACGTAGGTTCAGGCGAAGATACAGGTGATGGAGATCCTGTTCGAGAAGCGTTTATCAAATGTAATAACAACTTTGGCTTTTTTGGATCCTTTGTTGATGAGGATGGAAATCAAGCATCAAGTATAAAATCAGAAGCGGGTAAGCTATTAGTTGATGCTATCAATGGATGGATCCCATACTATCCAGACAAGCCTAACAACTGGCCCGACGGTGTTCCTTTGGATATGAACACTGCTATTAACAGAATCGCAGAACGATTACGGCAAATGCTGCTAACAAGAATGCAGCAAATACAAGTAATAGACATTACTACAGAACATCAAAAAGTGTTCGATTTTGGTGAGGATTTTATTGGCTATGAACCTATATCCCTATGGCACAATGTTGAGGTATTCCACAACGGTGCTAGACTGATTATGGGTAAGAGTTATGATTTTGAAGTAACTGGCGCTAACCAGATTACATTGTTTGATGCTTGGTCCATAGATGTTGGGGATAAAATAATGGCTATTAGCCAAGACTTCCCAGTAATTCAAACTCACAGAGCATCTGAAGTCGCTGCAATGCTGGCTTAACTGATATGATAAATAATACAAAGATAGGATTATAACACATGTCAAAAAGATTTCCACTTGTTATTGATTATGATGATAATAATAAAATTATCGAACTGCCAGCAGGCGACTGCCTAAACTTAGAAAACTCAGATATTTGTAATGTAGGAAACATCACTGTTGTTGGTGGTAAACTTACAATTGACGGAAAAAATGTTAGTGCATTTAGTGGCTACTATCAAGATTTGATTGACGCTCCATTCATACCTGAAACACTTATTGATTTAGGAATTATTGATGGAACTTATGATCAAGTATTACACACTGATGGAGCAGGAGGGTTTAGGTTTAGAGATATTAGAATTGATTATTCTACTATAACTGGACTTCCAGATATTCCAGATAATTTATTAGATTTGAATATTGTCGATGGCAATGCTGGAGATTATTTAAGAACTAATGGAGATGGAACATTTGAGTTTGTTGATTTAGGAACTACTCTATTAGGAACTATTAGATTTAATGGAAACACTATAACATCATCCATTAGTGATCCAATTATAATTGATCCTGTAACACCCGGGTATGTTCAAATTGGTGGGACCTGGGGAACACTAATCCCTAGAGGAGGAGATGCTGAGCGACTTGCAACTGGTGGACTGAATCTCGAAGGTATGATTCGATTCAATATAGACTCAAATCAATTTGAAGGTTTGTATTTAGGTAATAGCTGGGGAACATTAGGCGGTGTCCGATCAACCGATGGTGACACTTATATTACAGCAGAAGAGTTTCCAGGCAAGGGAGACAATACACTAACTTTTGTAACAGGTAGTCAAACAAGATTAACTATAACAGATGATGGAGCAGTATTTGATAATAGCACTCCTGTTACTATGGATACACTCAATGTCAATAATTTAGTGTTACATACACAAATGGGTCTAAAGGGCGACATTGAAATTGGCGATGAGCAATCTGATACGCTAACTATCCTATCACGCATTGTAGGAGATCTAAATCCTAAATACACAAAGTCATACAACTTAGGTTCAGATGATCTAAAGTGGAAAAACTTTTATTTAGATGGACAAGCATATATTAATGATTATATGCTACCAGATATGAATGGCAAACCAGGACAGCTATTAGTAGCTAAAGATGAATCTTGGGGTTATGAGAACGCAGACTTTTTTGGTGGCAATCGAGTATATGTAAGCCAAAAATATGGTAGTGATTATAATGATGGAATAAATCGTCCTGTTAGAACAATCAAGCGAGGACTTGAAATTGCTAGCGAGCTTGTTTGGAATCCTACTTCCTACAATGAGGTATTTGAAGCTCAACTATCCGCAGCCTATAAAAACATAATCAAAAATGTTACACGAGCTGCTGTTATTTCAGACGACACCTTTACTTTTGACATTGGACAAGCTGAACGAGACTTTGACGCATTACTTAACGCATTCAAATATGATGTAGCCTTTAACACTAACTATAATAGAATAGCATTAGGTGACGCTTTCACAAGAAGGGCTGAACAATTTTTAGCTCCAATAACTGCAGCACAAGGCGACTTCTTTACACAACTAAAAGATAGATTAGCAGAGCTTACCTTTTCTGATAATGTAAGATCAGAAATGACTACTATTATTGATGAGTTTGAGACTGTTAGAGTTGCTGGATTTGCAGCAGCCCCTGCACTATCATGTCCTGCACCAAAGCATAGTGTAACAAAAAATGCTGAAACCGTGCATCAGCTATTGTTAGATAACGCAGAATTCTTATCACACGAAGCTGACTTATATTTTACAAATAACAATTTAACAGTTACATTTCCTAAAATCGAATTTAGAGATACTATTATAAAACTGTTCCGTGCTATTGCTTATGATGTTATATATGGCGGAAACACTGCTACAAAAGAGGAAGCAAAATATCAAAAAATAGAACTGGATAATATATTTGGTGCTAATGTATCTTTACTTCCAGATACTTATACACATATCAAAGAACTATTACACTCTATTATAAAAGGAGAAACTGTTACACCTATTGGTGGTAATCCAGCAACGCCAACTATTGGGGCTGCTATTGTTGAGCATACTGAGACTGAAGTTATATGTGATTTAGTAGATTATGTAACACGAGTATTGGCTAACATTCCGCTACCAACTACAGTAAAGCCTTCACTCAAAGGAGTAGAGGATTCTAATATACATGGTATTGAAACTGTTTATCAAAATAAAGAAGTTATATTAGAAAAAATTATAGACTTTATATCAACACAATATAATTTTTATAATCCTACACAATACAGAAATGATATAAAGTTTATTATTGATTCTATCTCACACGATATACGATTTGATGGCAATGCTAAAACTATTGAAGCTACTCAATATTATCTAAATTATGTAGCACCAAATTATGATCAAACAAACTTTATTGATACACTTGGGTTTATTAGATTAGAAATTGCTAACGCATTTAGTGTAGGCGCACACACTACAAAATTTTTAAGCTCTATTGATATTATAACTGATACACTAACTGGAGTTCCTATTCCTGTAAAAATATACGGAGAGTATGCAACAAAACGAGTTGGTGTTATTGTAGCACCTGGGGATTATAACGAACTAAATCCTATTGTTGTTCCAGACTTTGTAAGTATTATTGGCGAGCAAGGCGTAGTTATTCGTCCTCGCAACGCTGACAAAGATATATTTAGAGTAAGAAATAACACAAACCTAATCAACCTTACATTCAAAGATTACATTGATCTCGGCGGAGTTCCTATTTGGACATGGCGATATGCTGTAACTATAGATGACACTAAAGATTGGAGCATTGATGTTACAGGTATGGCAGAGGTTCCTAGAACTCCTGTTGTAATGACTATCCCATTTACAGTCCAAAACTGTTATGCAATATCCGTGCTAGGCGGTAGTGGTGCTGAGGTAGATGGAAAATTAGTTCATGTATTAGACGCTCCTCCATTAGAGCTAAATGATAACATGCCTGAGACAGGCTATGCTGGATTGCTTAACGGGCTCGCTGTTACGAGTTTTGGTGGTAATGCTGTCCGTGTAACAAACGACGCACGGGTCCAAGCTGTTGGGTGTTCTGCGTTGTTCAATGAAATAGGATTCCTTACACAAACTGGTGGTTTGCTAAACACCATTAGTAGCTCATCCAGTTATGGATATTTCAACTTGCGATCCTCAGGAACAACAGAAGTTTTACTAGATAGCGATGTTGGTACCATTACTGACTACGGTGAATATAGAGGCCGGCAGTTAATGAAAGTAAATGGACTAAAACGTCCTGCTATTGAGCATTATGAAATTCGTGTATTTGACAGTGTCGGAGAAGTAACAGGTGATTATACACACGACTCAATACTTGGTGTTGAGCAATCATTTATACCTGCTGCTAGCGTCTTAGGAAATATAATTGACTTTGGTATTCCTCATAGCTTTGTCTCAGGAAGTATTATTGAGTATGACAGCAATGGAGATCACGAAGTTATTGGATTGAAAAATGGTTTGACATATTATGTATATGTTCCTCACGCAAATAAGATAGCATTATTCCATGATGAAAAATTATCTGATCCAGTATCAGATATGGATGCTAAATTCTGTCAAGGAACACACTATATTAGAGCAGACTATGAAAAAATATATGCTGTTGATATTTTAGATGAACATAATGTATATCAAGATATACAACTTCCAAGTAGTAATACATACACTATTGTTAAAGGTAATACTATTTACGGAACTGATGGAACAAATTCTATTACAGCAACTATTGCTAACTGGGATCCTGCTACATTTGTTCTTACAGTAGGTATTGAACTAACTCAGGTTGGCACTGAACTAAAGAGAAATAAATTTGTTACTGGCGCAACTATTGATACTGGAATAGTATCAGCACCATCTGCCGCTACTGTTATAACTGTAAATGATAGAGATGATTTGTATAGCTCTACATTTACAATCAATACAAGTAGGGATAGAAAAATACGAGCTTTGCCTAACACAATGACAAAGCAAATAAAAATGTATCGTCCATCTATCTGTAATGCTATACAACACGTTTGGAACTTCCCTGGCTCAGGCATTGATTATAACGCATTACCACAGCACGGAGGATTGATAAAGCGAGATTACGAATCTGTAAATACACTGCCAGGCAGAGTGTATGCACAGGGCACAAACGAAGCAGGTGACTTCCGCATTGGAAATCTTGTAGAAGCATATCAAAGAGCAGGGCGCATTGACTTTAACTCTAAGCTGAGTATCCAAGGGCTAGAAGTATTGGCTTTTGCTAACGAGGCAAGCACACCAGTTAACTTTATTAGCTCGGATGTAGAGCTTGGTGATAAAGAGTTTGGTGGCGCATCTAATGAAAGATTAGTAACTCAGCTCGCAGCTAGAAGTTTCCTCGATAAACACTTAGGAACATTTTACGACAAACGAATATCTAATATTCCAGAACCAAGTGCCGTTGTTCAGCTAAACTCTAGAGGACAACTTAACGCAGAACTGTTAGCAGATAAATCAACTTACACTGCTCATGTCGTTCCAAGATTCAAAGATCGATTCAATATACACAAAGAGCTTCCCGTAAAGGATCTAAAAGCTGGTGATATTGTTATTGAGGAATATTATGAAGTTGTTCTTACGCTATCCGCTCTTATGTCATTTACTGAAGGCGAGGTATTATCTCAGCCAGCAACAGGAGCAAAAGGTGTAGTAAAAGAAAATTATGTAAATGACAATAGAATACGATTGCTAGTTCCTGAAGGAACATTTAGTGAGGATATTACACACGGTATTGAATCAGACATACAAGGACCATTAGTTGATCCTGTCTCAGGCGGTGTTGTATATAACTACGAAACTTATGGACCAAGCCAACGACGGGATAACTATTTTATCAATACTACAGCAGCCTCACAGTATTTGGTGTTAGCTGATACATTCCCGCATACCTTTACAACAAAAATTGGATTCGCTCAAAAAATATATGGTGCTACTAGTGGCGCTGTAGGAGTTCCAAAAGAACATCGCAAAGGATGCTTAACTAAAATTGATAATTCAAAACTGCCAACTGGTAGTGGCTATGCTGATGGAACATATGAACTTGTTCAACTTATAACAACAACGTCAACTGGTACTGGTGCATTGGCTGACATTACTGTTAGTGGCGGACAAATTGTTTCCATAGATTTACGCCGTCCTGGATCAGGATATGATAAAGCATCTATAATGAAAGTGGCAGAATCTGCTGCTGAAGCTACTGTTGATGGAGCATCGTTTATTCCAACTGTAGGAGCACAGGCTTCTATTGAGGCTTCAGAAATAGAGCACAGACTGTATGTTGATATTGATCCTAATGTTGCTCTGCATTTTTATGCTACAGATAACAATTTAGATTTTATTACAGATGACTCTAGCCAAAAACAAGTAATACCATTATTAAATGATGTTACAACATATGAATTTTATGGGTATGCTGTAGATCCAACAATCGGTGGTGTAGATACTACTAACAACACTATTACATTTGAGTTTCCACATACTTTGACAGATGGTGATTATATTGTTTATGACAGCAATGGTTATCCTGCTATTGGAGGACTTGTAACTGGGCAAACATATTACGCTGAAGTAATTGACACTGTTACTATTAGATTGTATTATACATATGGTATGTTACCAGGTGAAAAAGTTGTTCTAACAAAAACAGAACGTGGTAACCAATACTTCCATAGACCCGTTGTCAATACACTTACTAATCAATTTTATCTTCCAACACACGGATTTAGTATTGGTGATCCTATCCAATTTTGGGCAACACAACCTCCAGGCAATGTAAATGATGGAGAGTTTTTCTTTGTAGGTAGTATTACAGCAAATACATTTAGTATTCACAAATCAAGACGAACTGCTTTAGATAGTAATAACGGAACTATTATTGCTAGTCATGATATTCTTACATCAGGCACAGGATCAGCAGATTTACAACACCAAACAGTTATTGTCTCAGACAGTGTCAATACAAGTGGCGAGTTTGAAAGCAGCTGGACCACATTGATGAAAACTGAGATTGATGGTGACGATGTTGTTACTGGAACTGTCAAAGCAAAACGCTTGGGTAGAGGTATTCCAACTGATGAGAAATTCCTACGTGGAGATAATACTTGGCAATATGCTGTAGAAAGTATTAAGACAACTAACGATACGAGCGAAGTTGTAATAACTGGCAAGGATCATAATATTGGTCCTGACAAAGTATGGCACAGCGATATAAACATTCACGTTAACTACGCATCCTACGATGATCCCGCAGCACCAAACCTAGGTGAAGAAACTGCTGGTATTGCTGCGTTCCACTTCGATCACTTTGAGATTGAAACTGGACAAGGATTGGTAAACACTAAACCATCTACAAGAGGTGGCGAGATTGACGCAAAATACTTGGATGGCGAAGACGGAGTATATTGGAGAAATCCAATACACCATAGCAGAGCTGTTCCAGTAGAATGGGGAGGAACAAATCAAAATGAATATGCACAAGGGGATATTTTATATGCTGCTACTAATTTGGGTGATGGAAGCTTCACTCAGGTATTAGAAAGACTTCCTATAGGTAATCCAAATGCTATGCTTATGTCAGATGGCACTGTACCACAATGGTCCTCATCTGCTACACTAAATGGAATGACTGTTGGTGATATACAAATAGCTATTACTGATAGAACAGTTATTGATACAGTTCCAGGTAGTGCTAATCTAACACTGGATTCAGACAGTGGTGAGATAGTTGTTATAGCTAAGATGGATATACTTAATGATGTTGATATTAGTGAGAATCTAAACATAGCAGGAGACACAACTTCATTAGGTTGGGCAATATATAAAGATATAAAAATTGGTGTTGATTTTGATAACATGATTAGCACACAACTGTATGACTTGAGAATCAAACCTATTACTGGTGATACCTATATTGAAAGCACACTAACAGTAACAGATGATGTATTGATGCAAACAAATCTTACAGTCGATCTCAATACAACTATCAATCAAGACTTGCATGTTGTAAGTGATACACAAATAGATGAAACACTTACTGTTAATCTTCATGCTAATATTTACGATGTTAGAATTGGTGTAGCACAACCAAATGAAATTGATACTTCATTTGGTGATTTAGTATTAGACAGTAATACTGGATTAACAATCATAGATGATGATTTACGAGTAACACAAACATCAACATTTGATAGTGACATTACTATTACTGGTAATATTACATATGATGGTAACACTACACAAGTAGGCAACAACACACAAATTGGTAATACAGATATTGATGGTGTTGTAACTATTGATGGTGACTTGAGAGTGGATGAGTTACAGTTTGGTAAAACTGTAGATAATGAGATTGATACTGTAAGCACAGACTTGATATTAGACAGTGCCACAGGTAAAACTATTATTGATGATAAACTTGATGTTACAGACGATGTTAACATTACTGCCAATGTTCAAATAATTGGTAATACTGCACTAGTAGGAGATACACTACAAGTTGGTAATACAGATACTTCAGGCAATGTAAAAATTACAGGTGAGATATATGTAGATGATTTACAGTTAGGTAATACACTACCAAACGAAATTGATACTGCTACAATGGATCTCATTTTAGATAGTGCCACTGGCAACACTATTATTGATGACAGATTAGAAGTTACTGATGATGTTACTGTAAATGCTGATACATATCATAATGGTAATATTACACATATTGGTGACACAACACATCAAGGCGTAACAACACAAACCGGCACAACTAACATTATAGGTTATCTAAATGTTGATGGTGAAACACGCATGGATGACATTGTAGTTGGTGTGACGCAATCGTTTGAATTGGAAGCTATAAACGGACAAGAGCTTTGGTTAGATAGTGCCGCAGGACTAACTGTAGTAGATGATGACTTACAAGTTACAGGTAACTTAACTGTTCTTGGAACTATGACAACTGTAGCAACTACTGAGATGGTTGTCTCAGATAAAAATATTATACTTGCTGATGGTAGTGGTTCTGCCATAGATGCTGATGGGGCTGGTATTACTATTGATATAGGAACTAATGCTCCTGCAATTGACTTGCCAACCATACTATATGATGCTGTAGATGATAGCTGGGACTTTAACAAAGACATTAATATTGAAGGGTTCAAGTTCAACTCAACTAGCTATACAAACACACTTGCTGGATTAACATCAGATACTATTACAGTAAATACACTGACTTCACTAACCTCTGTAAATGTAACTGGAACAATATCCGCAACTGGTATGATTGATTCAGATACAGGATTTACTACACCCGGAACTATCTCAGCAACAGGTCCAGGATATATTGAATCCATAATGGGCTTTACTACACCAGGAACTATATTTGCTAATGGCACCATAACTTCACCTGGTGGATTTGTTGGTAATGCTGACACTTCCAGCAAATGGTTTACTCCACGCACTGTATATTTCCAAGACGATGCTGTGGGCAACCTAACAGATGTAAATGGACAATTTACTATTGATGGCAGCGGCGATGTAATGGAAGTTGTGCTTACTATTAGAAAAGAAAAAGTCCAAGACTATATTGGTGAGCTAATAGTAACGGATGGAACACATACAGGTATCACAGTAGATTACTTTGACAATGGCGATGGCATAAAAGGCAATATGAACTTTGCTATCGATCAACCTTGGATGTGGGACTTTACTGGGCAGATGTTTACTGCTAACACTGAGACAGGTATTACTACAAGATACAATCAAGTGGATCGCAAAATTGATTTAGACATCAATTACGATGAGATGAAAGATGCTATGTCAGCAATGTTCACAAGCACACTGCACGATGGCATAGCAATATCATATGATACGCTAAACAAAACTTTAGCTTTTAGCGCAATAGATGAGAACATTGAATCTACTGTAGGAACTTGGTTAAAAGATTCTGTTGGCAAGGGCATTGATATTACTTATGACACTGTCAATAATCAAATGACATTTGATGTAAAAGATCCTGTCATAACACTTACAGGTGATATCCAAGGCTCTGCTACAATGACAGACTTAGGCGATGTAAGCATTGAAACTACAATGATTACCAAGGCTGTTACACTAGGACTAAACACCTCAGGAGACTATGTAGAAGATTTAGAGCAAGGCGATGGTATATTCCTAGAGTTTACAGGTGGTGAAGGATCACGCCCTAAAATAAATCACGCTAACACAAGCTCTGCAACGAATGTTACATTGACACAAACACCTAGCTCAGGCCCAACATATGGTGGAGGTATTGTATCCTTTGACTATGTAAGCTATATGACACTAGATACATTTGGACATATTGCTGATGTAACTATTGATCAATTGAGAGTGTATCAAGGATATGATATACAAGTTGCTCCTTTAACTGATTATGTTGCTGGAACAATAGGAACTCAAGAACATATTTGGGAACAAGAGATAAAATATGTTGGTAGTAACAAGACTAAGATAACACATGATCCTGTTACTTCTACTATATATTGGGATACAACTGACACCTATTTAGTATCAGCAACTTGGGATCCTGTAAGTGGTGATGTAACAATTGTTCAACACGAAGATACTGAGATAGATAAAACAGATGGAACAACTATTACAACTAATGTATTACCAGATATAATACTATCAATACCTGAGACTTTAGACACACTAACAAGCCGCGGTAATACAACTACTAATGGTATCACTATTGGTACGCTAACAGGTAATGGTGATGCTACCTTTAACTCTAATGTATCACTTGGTGATGCTGCTACTGATAAGATCCACTTTAATGGACAATCTGCAACTCACTTAATACCAGATACAGATGTAACTCATGACTTAGGCACAGCTACATTACAATGGAATAATTTATATGTACAAAATGTAAACACCTCAAATAATGCTAGTATTACAGGAACGCTTGATGTTGATGGACAAACAACTTTAGCCAGTCTAAATGTTGAGGATCTAACTGCAACAAGAGTTGTATATGTTGGGACTAATGGTGAACTTGTTGATGATCCAGATATGACATTCAATGGCACAACACTGAGTGTCAATG